>ENA-UOWO01001909-UOWO01001909.1-activated-sludge-metagenome-genome-assembly--contig:-NODE-1909-length-26791-cov-6.443260_pt1 | contig 26791 bp, 26 predicted proteins | sample MGYA00238148_ERZ761564 | MGnify/ENA primary metagenome ERZ761564 (study PRJEB28885, sample SAMN05720194) | activated sludge metagenome | isolation source: Anaerobic digester | place: USA...
GCTCCACGCCCCACGCCCCATGCTCCACGCCCCACGCCCCATGCTCCACGCCCCATGCCTTGTTATTTCCATCAATCATCTAATTAACACATTTCATTTTCATATCTACACAGCTTCGCCCCCTCAATCCCAAATTTATTGTCGAAATCATTTACCTACCAGAAGACTTTTTTTAAATATAGGAATTAATTCTTTGTTCGTTCCAAAGTTAAAGAATATTCTTTTCATCCTCAAACATTTTGATTAAAATTATTTAAGATGTTGGATTAAAGTACTGATAACGTTCTTGCAAGAAAACTATCTTTCATATTATCCTCAATATGCTAAATGATTCGGAACTTCTCTAACTGCTAATTTTTTTTCTTTGTCTTTCCCAATTGTGACAGAATTACCCCCGAAACTACAATCAAGATTCCAGCAATTTTCTTAAATCCTATTTGTTCATCAAAAAATAAATATGAAATTATGATAGTAAATATTGGAATTACATTTGTAAACACATTTACTTTTGTTATCGGCATAAATTTCAAACCGTACATATAAAACAAAAATGCAAGTGTAGATGCTAGTATTCCCAATTCTGCTATTGCCCAAAATCCTCTGCTTACGAATCCTGTTATTAGAACATCGTCTATAGAATAAAACATTGCAATTGGCAGAAAATATAACATCCCAATTACATTTTGCCAGAAAATTACAGTTAAAACAGAATACTCATCAGGAATTTTTTTAATCATAACGCTATATCCGTTGGCAGCAACAATTGCCAGAAATAAAAGCAACAATCCTTTAATTGGTACTTCCAAGCTCATATCTTTGCCAAAAACAAGAAAAATAATTCCTGATATTGAAATGACTATTCCTATAAGATTAAGAACAGAAATACGCTCTCCTAAAAAGTAGTAGGCTACAAATGGCGTAAATAATGGAATAACTGAAATAATTACTGCGGTCATTGACGGATCCACATAATTCAACCCATTGGTCTCTCCAAGAAAATACAAAAATGGCTCAAATAATGCTAATAGCATAAACAGGTGCAAATGCTTTCGTTTCGGTAAGATAAATTTGCGTGCAATAAGTAAAACAGGTATAAGAAAAATGACAGAAATAAATAATCTGAAAAAAATAACTGTGATTGCATTATAATATTCAAGTGCAATCTTCCCCCAAACAAAAGAAGATCCCCATAGAATCATTGAGCATATCAATAGGGCATAAACTACTATCAGGCGGTTTTTTTTCTCCATTTTTGCTGATTGGAAATTATAACTTTGTTAAAAGATTTTTTAAGTCAGTTTTTGATTTTACGATGCCTGATAATTTATCAGTCGAAATCCTTTCCTGTGTCATATCGTCCCTGTAGCGTATAGTTACTGTATTATCTTCAAGCGACTGATGATCAACAGTAATACAAAATGGCGTTCCGATTGCATCCTGACGGCGATAGCGCTTGCCGATGGAATCTTTTTCTTCGTAAATACAGTTCAAATCAAATTTAAGATCATCCATGATTTTCCGTGCCATCTCAGGCAATCCATCTTTCTTTACCAGTGGAAGAACTGCAACTTTTACAGGGGCTAATGCTGCAGGCAAATTGAGGACAACACGAGTTTCATCACCCACTTGTTCTTCGCTATATGCGGCAGAAAGCAACGAAAGAAATGTCCTGTCAAGACCTACCGAAGTTTCTACAACGTATGGAACATAACTTTCTCCAGTTTCATTATCGAAAAACTGTATCTTTTTACCCGAAAAATTCTGATGTTGAGTCAAATCATAATCAGTACGGGAATGGATTCCTTCAAGCTCTTTAAATCCAAACGGAAATTCAAACTCAATATCAAATGCAGCATTTGCATAATGAGCCAGTTTGTCATGTTTGTGCCAACGATATTTTGCCGGGCTTATCCCCATAGCAAGATGCCATTTCATCCGTTTTTCTCTCCAGTTCTCGAACCATTTCAGTTCTTCGCCGGGTTTTACAAAATATTGCATCTCCATTTGTTCAAATTCTCTCATCCGGAAAATAAACTGTCTTGCAACAATTTCGTTACGAAATGCTTTACCTATCTGTGCAATGCCAAAAGGAATTCTCATCCTGCCGGTTTTTTGTACATTCAGGTAATTGACAAAAATCCCCTGAGCCGTTTCCGGACGTAAATAAACCGTGTTAGCACCCTCACTTACTGAACCCAGTTTTGTTTCAAACATCAGATTGAATTGCCTTACTTCTGTCCAGTTGCGACTTCCCGATACCGGGCATACAATGCCTTCTTCAATGATTATTTGACGAACTTTTTCAAGATCATTTTCTTCGAGAGCAGAATTAAAAGCCTTAGTGACAGATTCAATTTTTGCAGCATATTCAAGCACACGTACATTTGTTGTACGGAACTGATGTTCATCAAATGCATCTCCAAATCTTTTAGATGCTTTTTCAACTTCCTTGCTGATTTTTTCATTTATTTTTTCAAGATGATCTTCTATCAAAACATCAGCACGATATCTTTTTTTCGAATCTTTATTGTCAATAAGTGGATCATTGAATGCATCAACATGCCCTGAAGCCTTCCATACTGTAGGATGCATAAAGATTGCAGAATCTATGCCTACAACCTCTTCGTTCAATTGAGTCATTGCTTTCCACCAGTATTCTTTTATGTTGTTTTTTAATTCAACCCCGTTTTGACCATAATCATATACTGCACTAAGTCCATCATACAATTCGGAGGATTGAAAAATAAAACCATATTCTTTGCAGTGAGCGACAATTTTCTTAAAAAAATCTTCTTGTACCATGTTTTTATCTGTTAAATAAAATACCTATCTGAAAAACGGGGCAAAAATACAAATCATTTTTATTATAAGATGTCCCCAAACAAATAAGTTGTGAAGTAATTGCTATTTTTTCAGTAATAAGATAGTCTGCACTTATAATCGGATATCCTACCCACGTTTTGTATATGTAATAATCAGCATCTGAAAGATCAACTCCACTTTGAGACTCAATATGCAGGTTCTTCATTTTTCCCATGCCTACACTTATGGCAGCACAAAACCGAAAGCTGTTTTTATGATATGTATAACCAATTAGTGGCCCACCATAACCCAGACTTATATATGAATTCTCTGACCCTGTTGAGTTATATCCGGTTTTTTGATTACCCCCGATTATACCCACACAAATGTGATTCTTAACGTAAAACCGTAAAATGCCACCTATACCAAAACCTAAAGCTTCAATATTTTGATGAGGATTTTGTGCAATTGTGTAACCGGGTTGTAAGAATAACATGCCACCACTGTACAAATAGCTCTTTTTTTGAGAAAAACAGAATAGGCTAAGAACTAAATATATAATTATCAGGGACAGTTTTTTCATTATCTGTTCCCGCCTTAGTTTTGAGGTAAATTCGGGTCAGAATCAATAAGTATATCTGTTTGTCTCCCACTGTGAAAAACTGATTGATATGTGATATTCCCTTTTTGGTCGTAATATGTTGATTTTCCTTCTTTAACGCCGTTTTTATAGTTAATTTCCGATTCGATAGGTCCAAAATCATAATATGTTTGCCATTTCCCTTCAGGTTTATCCATCTTGTAATTTTCAACCTTGACAATATCTCCGTTGCTGTTTCGGTAAACAAATTTGCCGTTGCGTCTGCCCTCATAATATACTCCCGAAATAATCTCAGTCCCTTGAATGCTATAGGTAGTGTATGAACCATTCAACACAGAAGTTGTTTTGTTTTTTATACTGAAATCATCATCCGATTTTACTTCAATAAGCTTATAAGATTCTTCCAGTTGTTTCTTGCCATTGGGATACCAGAAATAATTCTTGCCCGAAATAATTCCATTATCATAATCAATTAGCGATTTCTTCTGGCCGTTGTTATGCCACGTTGTCCAAGTCCCTGTCATCACTCCCAGATCATAATTCCCCTGCATTGCCAAAGTTCCGTCTTCGTACCATTCTTTCCATTCGCCAACTTCGTAATCATTTTCAAATTTTCCTTCACGAAATTGTTTGCCGTTTTCGTAATAAACATTCCAAACGCCATCTTTTAATCCTTTTGTATAATCAACTTCTTTCCATACCTGTCCGTTTGAATACCAGAATGTCCATCTAGCTTCCATTTTACCTTTAATATAATTCCCTTCATTGCCTTTTGTTCCGTCAGAACGCCAATAAGTCCATAATCCGTCTTGCTGATCATCCACAAAATGTCCGTCTATATCTTTTTTACCGTCTTCTAACCAAAAATGGGCTTCTCCGTTTAATTTCCCTTCAGAATAATTGAGCTCAGATTGTTTATTGCCGTTTTCATAATATTTAATCTGCAAACCTTGTCGAAGATCGTTCGTGTAATTGTTTATACTCCTTATCTCACCTGTAGGATACCAGTATGTCCAGACAGAATCTCTTTTGCCGTCAATCATCTTTCCTTCCATTTCTTTGGTGCCGTCTATAGTCCAGAAAATATTCATCCCCGTATCATAACTTATCTCACTCTTTTTGCTTCCGTTTTCATACCATTCGAGCCATGTACCAACCATTTCACCTTTATGGTAGTTCCCCTCGGAAGCCTTTTTGCCGTTCCCATGATAATATGTCCACAATCCTTGCTCAAGACCATTTTCAATCTTCCCATCGGACTTCTTTTGTAAATTATCATAATAACTCGTCATTTCTCCGTTGCCATTTGTTACTGTCTGTTTGCCGGATGATGTGTAATATGACTTGATAAATACTATAATCCCTTTTTTGTAAATAATTTCCGATTGTAACTGCCCATTTTCATAATATTGCTGCCAGATACTGTCTTTTAAATTGCTGTGATAAAAACCCTTGACAGACGTATTCCCGTTTTGGTAGTTTTCTACAAAAGCACCATGTCTTTCATTTCCCCAGTAATTATATTCTTCCTGTGTTTTCCCGTCTGGATAATAAATCTTGTTAATTCCATGAAGAAGATCTTTATAATAGTCTGTTTCTGCCATAAGATTCCCGTCTGGAGACCAGTATTTCCAAGTTCCGGATTTCTGACCCATGTGCAACAAGCCTTCTTCCTTGATATTCCCGTTTTGATAGTATATTTTCTCATTCGTATATTCCTGAGATACAGCATAATAGCTTATTAAAACTAATAGAATTAAAACATTTCTTTTCATTTCGACAATCTAAAATTTATAATCAAAGCAAAAATAGTATTTGTATAACAATAATTTCAATTAGATTATTTTATGTTACAAACAAAAAAATTAACAAATGCTAATAAGTTGTATATTAGAGTTATATAAGCAGTCATTGTATTATTTTTTTTACTTTTTCTATATATTTTCAAAAAAAAATTGTGAAAACCTAATTTCTGTATTAAATTTGTTGATAATTTGTTGATATAGCAATACAATGAAAATTAACAAAATATTTTTTGCTGTGATAGTAATCTTATTAGCCGGTATTAGATTATCTGCTAGCGAAATGATATTAAAAGGTATTTATCAGGGCAAAGATTTATATATTATGAACCCAATGCTTGATGCCGGAGAGGAGTATTGCGTTTACGAAGTTTTAATTAATAACGAGAAATATAATGAAGTTATTAATTCAAGTGCCTTTCGTATTGCTCTGGATTATGCCGGATTGGAATACGGGCAGGAATATGTGGTAACAATTAAACACCACGAATTTTGCACCCCTAAACTGGTTAATCCTGAAGTACTCAAACCTCTTTGTACTTACGAGATTCTCTCACATGAATTAGGCTTTGACAATGTTCTGAGATTTGTTACAGCTAGTGAGTCCGGAAAACTTACATTTTATGTCGAAGAATTCAGATGGGGTAAATGGATAGAGATTGGACAAATGCCAGGTGAGGGAGGTCCTGGAAACAGATCATATTCAATAAAAACTTATCCTTTTAATGGTGAAAACAGATTTAGAGTTTATCAGATAGATCATTTAAAAAGAAAAGTCTATTCGGATGAGATAGTTTATAATATTACAAAGGATAAGGTCAAAATAATGACAAAGTTGAGCAGCGTTTCAAAAGAAATTGTTTTTAGCGATAACACCAGTTATGAAGTTATTAATGAGTTTGGCGAAGAATTAATAACAGGAGTGGGAAATATTGTAAATGTTTCAAGATTGGAAAAAGGGCAATACTTCCTGAATTTTGAAAATGAATACACACTGTTTATAAAACGTTGACAATCAAAAATATGATTTCTGGAGGTATGTTTATACCTCTTTTTTTTTGATTAACTGTTTGAAAAAATGAATTTAATAGAATACAGAGAAAAAATATTTTCAAATATTTCAGATTTTGAGTTTGAAGAGTTATCAATTTTTGCATTCAGATTTCAGTATGAAAATAATTCAGTTTATAGAAATTATTGTGATTTTCTCAAAGTAAACCCCGACAGTATAAAAAATTATATCAATATTCCATTTTTACCGATTCCATTTTTTAAAACAAAACAGGTTGTTAGTTGCAAAAATAAATCATATACAATATTCGAATCAAGTTCAACTACCGGAATTATTCCTTCAAAGCATTTTGTCTCTGATGTAGTACTATATGAAAAAGCTTTTAATCAGGCATTTAATCTCTTTTATGGCAATCCGAAAAATTATGTGATTCTTGCACTACTTCCTTCATATATTGAGAGAAGAAATGCAAGTCTTATCTATATGGTTAACGGATTGCTAAAAAAAGCAAAACCCGGAGGTGGGTTTTTTCTAAGCGACTATACAGCACTTTACGATGAAATTTCAAAAAATGAGAAGAGTAAAACTAAATATCTTTTGATAGGGGTGAGTTTTGCCTTGTTGGAATTTGCGTCAAATTATTCTATTGGTTGCAAGCATGGTATAATTATGGAGACCGGTGGTATGAAAGGACGTGGAGAAGAAATTACTCGTGAACGTTTGCACAAAATCCTTACAAAATCTTTCGGAGTTTCTGCAATTCACTCCGAATATGGCATGACAGAGTTATTATCACAAGCATATTCAAAGGCTGATGGCAAATATTTTTGTCCTCCCTGGATGAAAGTTTTGCTAAGAGAAACCACAGATCCGCGTTCAGTTCATTCAATAGGGAATGGGGCACTTAATATAATTGACCTTGCTAATATTAATTCTTGCTGTTTTATCGAAACATCTGACCTTGGCGCTGTTGATTGCGATGGATCATTCACAGTTTCGGGGCGTTTCGATTTTGCCGATGTTAGAGGTTGTAATCTGATGTCTGTTTAATCTTGAATTTATATTTATTTCTTACTTATCGGAATCTTGTTTATTCTTTTAATATGTCTGCCGCCTTCGAATTCAGTCGTTAGAAATGTATTAATAATTTCAACGGCATCTTTATTTGTAATAAACCTTGCAGGTAAGGCACAAATGTTGGCGTCATTATGTAAACGGGCAAGTTTTGATATTTCTACATTCCAGCACAATGCACTCCTTATTTTGCTATGTTTGTTCACAGTCATATTTATGCCATTTCCACTACCACATATTGAAATGCCGAAATCACATATTTTATCTTCAACAGCAACAGCAAGAGGGTGTGCAAAATCAGGATAATCGCAACTGTCTTCCGAATTTGTCCCAAAATCAATTGTCTTATAAGATTTTGTTTTTAGATATTCGATTAAATGATTTTTTAATTTAAAACCGGCGTGATCGCAGGCAAGTCCTATAGTCTTCATTTTCTTTTAATTTTAAAATTGCTTTTTAACCAACTGGGAGTAATTATTGCTCCGATTATTAAATAAGGATAATATGTTACTAATCTCCACAGTAATGCCATAATTACAGTAAAACCTGCAACGGGGACAAAATCAGCCATGTAAGTAGTAAATACTGTTTCAACAAATCCGCTTCCTCCCGGCGTTGGCATGACTAACATCAGTATCCACATTACCAGTTGTCTTGCAAAAATAAGAAGATGTTCAAATACAGTAATGGATTCGTCGCCCGATTTGATTGATAATACCAAGGCTAGAAAAATAAAATTGAGAACAAAATATCTTGCAGTCCATGATATAAAAGTTGAAAGTATTGATTTTATCCAGAAACCTATCTTCTTTTTCTTCAATTCTTTGTTTGCAATGACAAAGTCTTTAGCCATTTTTTCGGCACCATCATTCCATTTTCTGAGAAAACGAATTTTAAAAATAGATTTTACTAATTTGGCAAAAAACTGAGGTTTTATAAATAACGAATATGCCATGAGCAAAGTCCAGCTTAACTTTAAACTATATCCGATCAATGCAAAAACCAACAAGTTATTATACACAAAACCAGCTTTGTCTGTAGGAAATAGTTGGGCAGACGAAAATATTAATACGATAGATGGAAACATTATTGTAAAATATAATTCATCTAAAAATGAGGTTGCCATGACAATTGATGTGCTTTTGCCTACTGTCAATCCTTCTTTCCATAGGAAAATTGTCGCTATTGCTGTTCCTCCTACTGCCGATGGTGTAATTGCAGATCCAAACTCCCAGAGAAAAACAATTTTTATACATTGCAACCATGTTAGCTCTCCGCTTGATAATACTCTCATTCTCAAAACATAACCGAAATCACGGAAAAATAACATCCCGAAAGCACAAAAAAGAAGAATGAAACTTAAATAAGTTACTGAAAATAACGAAAAATCTATCTTATTAAAATCTCGATACACAAATAACGACACAATACCCAATCCTATTACTGCCGGAAGTATTGCCCTGTTGGATTTGAAATTATTTATACTATTCTTGTCTAGTTTGTGCATAAATACAAAATAAAACTATTTATTACGATAATCAATGATAAAAGATTAAAATTGATTATTTTTAAGGCAAATTTTGTTTATGGATTTTATTGCAATAATACCGGCACGATATGCATCAACACGTTTTCCGGGCAAACCATTAATAAATATTAATGGAAGAATTATGGTTCATAATGTTTATATTCAGGCAAAAAAAGTGTTTGATGATGTGTATGTCGCAACTGATGATGGAAGAATTTTTGACGCAGTACTTAAATTCGGAGGAAAGGTTGTGATGACTAAACGAAAACATAAAAGTGGTACAGACAGATGTTCGGAAGCAATAAAAAAAATAGAAGTAATTGAAAATAAAAAATGGGATGTAGTTGTGAATATTCAGGGAGATGAACCTTTTATTAAAACAGAACAACTTTTGGAAATAAAAAAGTGTTTTAAACAAAAGAAAAATCAAATCGCAACTTTGGTAAAACCAATAAATAATAAAGATGATATTTTCAATCCAAATAAACCTAAAGTTATAATCAACAATAAAAATGAAGCAATCTATTTTAGCAGATTCTCAATCCCATATCTGAGAGGCGTAAGTGAAAGTAAATGGGTCTCAAAACATTTATACTACAAACATATAGGACTTTATGCTTATAGGACTGAAGTTTTGCACGAAATAACAAATCTAAAACAATCTTCTCTCGAACTTGCCGAAAGTCTTGAACAACTCAGGTGGATAGAAAATGGATATAAAATAAAAGTCGCATTTACTGAACATGAAAGTATTTCGATTGATACACCTAAAGATCTCGAAAAAATTAAACAAGTCGGACTGTTGTAATGAATATTGCCGTAAATACAAGATTACTGCTTAAAAATAAACTCGAAGGTATCGGATGGTTCAGTTTTGAAACCCTAAAAAGAATTACCATTGAGCATCCTGAACATAAGTTCTATTTTATTTTTGACAGACCATTTAACTCCGATTTTATTTTTTCAGAAAATGTCATCCCCATTGTTGCAGGACCTCCTACAAGACACCCTATACTTTGGTATATTTGGTTTGAATTGGTAATACCACGGATTTTAAAGAAAATTAAAGCCGACATTTTTGTTTCAACAGATGGTTTTATTTCTCTAAGAGCAAAAATTCCTCAGGTAAGTGTTATTCATGATATTAATTTCGTGCATAATCCGAAACAATTACCATTTTTAGTTAGTAAATATTATAATCGTTTCTTTCCAAAATATGCAAAATTGGCAACTAGTATTGGTACCGTTTCGAAATATTCTAAAGCCGATATATGTAAAACTTTTGAAATAGCTCCTGATAAAGTAAACGTATGTTATAATGGTGCCAATGCGATTTATACCCCTCTGAATGAAGCAGAAAAAGATGATTTTAAAAGAAACACTACTGACGGATTTGATTATTTTATTTTTGTTGGAGCATTTACACCAAGAAAAAATATTCCGGGCTTACTAAAATCATATGAAATATTTAGATTATCAGGGGACTATTCCCAAAAACTTATTATAGTAGGATCGGAGTTGCATAATACACCCGAAATTGAAAAAATACTTGATCAAATGCTGTTCAAAAATGATGTGATCTTTACCGGAAGGCTCGATATAATATCTTTACATAAATATCTGGCTTCTGCTATAGCTCTGGTATATATTCCATATTTCGAAGGGTTTGGGATACCACTGGTCGAAGCCATGTATTGTGAAACTCCGATAATTTCGGGTAACAAAACATCTCTTCCCGAAGTTGTGGGAGATGCTGCTTTGATTTGTGACCCTGATAATCACAACCAAGTTGCTGAATATATGAGATTATTAGTGAATGAAAAGCATTTAAGAGATACCCTCATTAGTAAAGCAAGGTCACAACGCGAATTGTTTTCGTGGGACAAGTCAGCAGAAAGATTATGGCAATGTGTCGAAAAAGCACTTTAGTATTTTAGCAGATGCTTAGACAATTTCTTGATATATCTAAAATAGAAGCAGGTTGCGATGAGGCAGGAAGAGGATGCCTCGCAGGTCCTGTATGTGCGGCTGCAGTAATTCTTCCAAATGATTATAAAAACAAATTATTAAATGATTCAAAACAGTTAAGTGAGAAGCAACGCGATAAACTAAGACCGGAAATCGAAAAGGAAGCTGTTTCCTGGGCTGTCGCATTTGTTGATAATATCGAAATTGATAAGATAAATATTCTGAACGCTTCAATTTTAGCTATGCACAAAGCAATTGAACAACTTAAGGTCATACCTGAATTATTACTGATTGATGGAAATAGGTTTAAACCATATCAGAATATACCGCATAAATGTATAGTCAAGGGAGATTCTTTGTATATGTCAATTGCTGCAGCTTCTGTCCTTGCAAAAACTTATAGGGATGAATTTATGTACAAATTACATCTGAATCATCCAGAATATGCATGGAATAAAAACAAAGCCTATCCGACAAAATTACATCGGGATGCCATCGCCAAATTTGGTATAACAAAATATCATCGGTTAACTTACAAGCTAACCGATGATCAACTTAAATTGTTTTAAATTTAGCTGTAATTCATGGTTTTTTGTAAGCATACAATTTAAGTACGCCAGAGAAAAAACCAAGATTTGCATTAAACACCAACCACCTTACTAATCCAAAGGATTATCAGTTAACCAATCGCTTTTTACTTTTTTCCAGATTCTTTGGTTGTCATCAGTAGCATCAGAGTACAATGTCAATTTTTTATTTGTAAACTCAAGAATTTCGTTTGCATATTCATTTGCACCAGACATAGTTTTTAAGTAGCCTTCAATAACGTCGTAAGATCCAAGAAATGCGAATGTTGTGTCGGTATCGGTAACGGTGATAACCACAAAAGCATCAGTACTTCCTGCTCCAGGATAAATGTCATTAGTTTCCATAAACAACATAGTCCTTGATTCTGAGTCGGATATTTCAGTTGTCCATGCTCCCACAAGGTTTGTTTTGTCAATTTTTGCAACATCTTTCTTACAACTTGTAAAAATGGCTATAGCCATCATAAAAACGCTAATAATTAGATAATTTTTTTTCATACGTTAATTAATTAAATTGTTAAACAAAAAAAGAGGTAGAATTTCTACCCCTTTCATATTACTTATTGATTTTAATATTCACCTTCGGTTTCAAGTTTATCCATTTCTTCGTTGTAGATCTGCTCGAATTTCATTTTGTCGTAATCAACTCTCAGCTTTTGGTCTTTTGTCAAACTGTTGTTGATACCGTTTAACATAGCATCTTTGCTGACTTCGATTGCAACATAAGTAGTGTATTTACCTGTTGCTTCCTGAAAGTTCTTTTCGCAAATGATAGCAACATCAACTAATGTTTGGTTAACGACCTCTCTCGTAAGGTTTTCGAATTTTTGTTCAAAATCTGAATTTTGTCCTACTTCGGTTTCGTTTACATAACGATCAGTAACAGATTTAATTTTGGTGTTGATCAGACCGGCAAGTTTTCCTTTTGCTGCTGATAAAGCTTTTTCTCTTGATAAACTCATATCCTGAGAAGTAGCACTAGCGTCAGCTCTGAAATAATTCTTGTCAGAACGTCCTTCATCTTTACATGGGATAACTATTTCAATTGGTTTTTTCCCAGCACCACCAACATTTTTCTTTCCTTTACAGGATGAAAAAGCAAATACAGTTCCTAAAACTCCTATTGCTAAAATGATTCTTGTTAATGTAGTTGTCTTCATGGTAATAAAATTTAATTTGGTTACTAATTTTAAAATTTTGGTTAAAAATACTATTTTTTATTTAAATTCAACTATTTTTATTTTAATATTTACAATTTTTGCAAACTTAATGCCAAAACAAAAACTTTGAGTGATATGGAAAAACAAAATAAGTCAGAAGGAGGATTAAATAAGAAAACTCTTAGTTCGGAAGTTTTAAATATTTTTTCAAGAAGTCCTAAAAAAGAATTGAATTATAAACAAATTGCTTCAATGTTGAATATCAATAAATCAAATGATAGAACATTGATAGTTAAAATACTTGATGAGCTTAAGGTTTCAGGAAATTTAAAAGAAATCTCAAAAGGGAAATTTAAACTAAGCTCAAAGACTGGATTTGTAGTTGGTGAAATTGACATGAATAAAGCCGGACATGCTTTTGTAATAAGTTCTGATATATCCGATGACATTTATGTCCCATTTAATAATCTGAATTCTGCAATGCACGGTGATACTGTTAAAGTGAGCCTTTACGCATGTAGAAAAGGTGGCAGGATGGAGGGGGAGGTAATAGAAGTTATAAAAAGAGCAAATAATCAATTTGTTGGGACCATAGAATGCTCGGGTTCGTATGGATTTTTGATTCCGGATAATCCAAAAATGGTTTACGACATTTTTGTACCTTCCGATGGCTTTAATGGTGCAAATGACGGAGAAAAAGTGATTGTCGAAATAACAGAATGGCCAAGGAAAAGTAAAAACCCAAAGGGAATTGTTGTTGAAGTGTTGGGCAAATCAGGTGATAACGAAGTAGAAATGCATGCTATACTTGCAGAATTCGGCTTACCCTATAGATTCCCTGAAGTTATAGAAAAAGAGACTTTAAAGATAAGTGATAAGATTACTCAATATGATTATGAAATCCGGGAAGATTTTAGAAATATTTCTACTTTCACCATTGACCCGGAAGATGCTAAGGATTTTGATGATGCATTGTCGTTTTTAAAACTTGAAAACGGAAATTATCAAATTGGAGTTCATATTGCAGATGTTACAAATTATATAACCGAGAATAGTGAATTAGATATAGAAGCCTATAATCGTGCTACCTCAGTTTATTTGGTTGACAGGGTAGTGCCTATGCTTCCCGAAAAGTTGTCGAATTTCTTATGTTCGCTTCGACCCGGAGAAGATAAACTCTGTTTTTCGGTTATATTCGAAATGAACACCAAAGCTGAGATGATTGACTACAGAATTGTAAAGACGATAATAAATTCCGATAAGAGATTTTCCTACGAAGAGGCTCAAAATACTATGGACAATAAAAAAGGCGATTTCTTGTATGAATTGTCATCATTAAACGAGTTGGCGAAAATATTAAGGGAGAAACGTTTTAGGAAGGGGGCATTTAACTTTGAGCATTTTGAAGTTAAATTTAAACTAGATGCAAATGCTATTCCGACAGGCGTGTATTTTAAAGAATCTATCGAGTCAAATTTTTTAATTGAAGAATTTATGCTTTTGGCTAATAAAACAGTAGCCGAAGAAATGGGAAAGATACAAAAAATAAAAGATTTCGTATATAGAATTCATCCCAAACCAAACGAAGATAAATTGAACAGTTTTTCAGGTTTTATAAAGAGATTTGGTTACGAGATAGATATTTCAGATAATATCAAACTGGCAAGGTCAATGAATAAATTAATTTCTGAAGTAATGGGCAAGCCTGAACAGAATGTTATAGAAAACCTTGCAGTAAGGGCAATGAGTAAGGCAATTTATACGACTAAAAATATTGGTCATTATGGTTTAGCATTTGATTATTATACGCATTTTACCTCACCAATAAGACGATACCCTGATATGCTGGTTCACAGAATATTGTTTGATAGTATTAGAGGGAAAAGATATGATAATACAAGTCTTGAGGAAAAAACTAAGCATTGTTCATATATGGAACAACAGGCAAGTCTTGCAGAACGCGCTTCGATAAAGTATAAGCAGGCTGAGTTTATGAAAAATAAAATTGGTCAGGTCTTTGAAGGTGTGATTTCCGGAGTTACAGAATGGGGTTTTTTTGTTCAGCTGAAAGAAAACGCTTGTGAGGGATTGGTACACATGAGAACGCTTAATGATGATTTTTATACTTATGATGCTGAGAACTATTGTATTACCGGCACATATACAAACAAATGTTACCAACTGGGATCAATTGTAAGTGTGAAACTTATAAATGTTAATTTACAGAAAAAACAAATTGATTTTGAGCTTTCATATCTTGAAGTAAAATGAAAATAATTTTGAAATTTTGCTAAAAATTAGATATCTTTATAGAAAAAAATTATGACCTCAACACATAAATCAGACACAGCTTTTATTCACGGCTCGGTTATGATGCCCCAGGAAGAGATGTTGGAAGTGATAACTGAAAAGAAGTCAATGAAAATTGGAATACCGGCTGATTGTAGTGGGATAGAACACAGGATCCCTTTAGCTCCGTTGGCTGTCGAACAATTAGTCAAAGAGGGGTTCATGATTTACATTCAGGAAGGAGCAGGAAAAGGAGCAAACTTTACTGATCTCCAGTATTCGGATTATGGAGCAACTATTACAAAAAATATTTCAGATATCTTGAGTTGTGATATTATACTCAAAATATTCCCTCTGACAATCGAAGAAATAGATTTATTAAAAGGTAATCAATTAGTGATTACTTCATTACATTCGAATTGTCAGGAAAAAGAGTATTTTGTAAAACTGATGCAGAAAAGAATTACTGCTTTGGCTTTTGATACAATGCAGGATGCAAAAGGACAGAATCCTATTGTCAAATCAATGAGTGAAATAGCAGGACGTTCATCAATTCTGATCGCTTCCGAATATTTAAGCAATATACATAAAGGTAAGGGAGAAATGTTTGGTGGAATTACCGGAGTTTCTCCGACAGAGGTAGTCATTATTGGAGCAGGCACAGCAGGTACCTATGCTGCACAAACAGCTCACGCAATGGGAGCTATGGTTAAAATCTTTGATAATTCTGTGTCAAAGCTTGACAGATTGCAGCAACATATTGGCACAAAAGTGTTTACAAGTACAATTCATTCTAAAGTATTACTATCAGCAATAAAGACTGCCGATGTTATTATTGGGGCTTTAAAAATATATAATAAACGCCCGAATATTATTATTACTGAAGAAATGGTCATGCAGATGAAGAAAAATTCTGTAATTGTTGACATCAGTATTGATCAGGGAGGCATAACAGAAACAGGAAAAGCTACTACCCATAAAAATCCAGTTTTTCTTAAACACGGAGTTATTCATTATTGTGTGCCGAACATTGCTTCGAGAGTTGCTCGAACTGCGTCTTATGCTATCAGCAATATAATTGCCGGAGAATTATTTAAAATGCAGTCATGTGGAAATATGACCCAGTATTTAAAAATTAATCAGGGCGTAAGAAAAGGGGTTTACATATATAATGGAATACTTACTGATGAAAATATTGGTGTAATTCATGGCATTTTTTCTAAAGACTTAGATTTACTCCTTGCAGCATTATAAAAAAGCCGGCTTTAAACCGGCTACTTGTTATTTTCCTGTAAACATCGCAAATTTGACTTTTGCTCCGCTTTGTGTTATTACATAATGTCTGTAATCATACTCTTTAAACAATTCCGGAATAATTTTGTATTTCTTGTTCTTTTTATTGAACAATGCTGTTCCATGAACTTTTCCATCTGAAAACACTGAAACTACAGTTGCAACACCTTTTCTGTCAGGACCAACGATCTCCTTGTAAGAATTTCCATCAAGATTTTGTGCTTCAAGTAATTTGTGATTTTTCGGGTTATCATTATAGAACAAAAATACTTTTTCACCAATTGCAAAAGCAGCGACAGATGAATATTTTCCTAGGTCGTTAAAACTGTACTGAGCTTTAGGAATTCTGGTCATCCATTCCATATTATTTTCCGGGCTACAATATGCCACTAAAATATCATTATATCTATAATAGTCATTATAAATAACATTTTTTGTGCCTGGTTCAATTATTGAATCTGTCCAAATATTATAATGTTCAGCAATAACAACAGAGCCACCATTAGAGAGGTATAAAACATCCAGCAATTTATAATTGTACATATCAGCATATACTTTCATTAACCTATCTGCACGGAATTCGGGGATTTCGGTCTTAGAAAAAATATAATCTGCTTTCTTTGAATCACCGGCTACAAATTGTTTTAGTTTTGTATCATATCTCTGATGAAAAACCCCTTCATAATTGTCCTTACCTTTTCTTACCATGAAGCCGAAAATATCAACTTGTTCATTTTCATCAACACCAATGATTGCATCAACCAAAATGAATTTTTTACCTTTAACTTCAACATCAGTAACAATTCCTGTTGAAACTTCAAAAATTAAAAGTTTATAATCGTAAATTATCGTTTTCATTCTTTTCAACTGACGTGGATCAGGACTTATTCTTGCCAGCATATATATATTACCGCTGTTAGCTATCTCAATTTGATCAATTTCAAAAGCTTCTCCAACCAAAGGAAGCTTAACCTGATTGTTATAGATTTCTTTTAGATCAGGGCTATAGACTTTAAAAAAGTAAGGTTCTTCATTATAAGTCTGAAATGGACGATTATAATAAACAAAAATATTCTGCTGATTTGGTGTAAGCTTTACATTGAAATCAACAGCAATATTTTGATTTGTCAATTTCCCAATAATCAACGGCTCTCCGATGATTTGTCCACTTTTATTTACTTGTTGAATGTAAAGAGATTTCTCTTTAACAGTATTGTTTAACACTTGGGTCAGCAAGACAAGTTTCCCATCAAGATAAAACATTTCTAAATATTCGGATTGAAAACCTTCGATCATCGGCAAAATCAACTGATTTGACGATTCTCTTGTCATCGATTGTCCATTGATAAAATCAATATACAACTCATCACGTTCATTTATTCTTATGGCATAAAACCCGTCAGAATCTGCCCCGATCAGTCTTACATAATCATTTAATTTGTCCAGAATAAGCTCTTTGTCGTATCCGAAACTAGTCGAAGATTGCGCGTGTATAGCTGCTGTGCAAATGATTGCGAAACATAATAATGAAATAATTTTCTTCATAATTCTTGGTTTTACTAATAGTGTGCTAATATAGATATTTTTCTTTAAATACGAAAATTTAATGATTTTTATTTGCTAATTGACCACATGCTGCATTAATATCCTGTCCTTTTGATTTTCTTATTGTCACAACAAGATTCTTAGTCTTTATAAAGTATTCAAATTGTTTTGTCCTTTCCTTACTGGGGTTTTTATAAAAATCATTTTCAGTCGGATTATATTCAATGAGATTAATTTTACAGGCTGAAATCTTTGTAAATTCAGTTAATGCTTCAGCATCTTTATCTGAATCGTTGACACCTCCCAATAATAAATATTCGTAAGTGATTCTTTTTCCGGTTTTCTTATAATAATATTTGATTGCATCTGCCAGTTCCTTAAGGTCATATCTTTTATTTACGGGCATCAGCTCATTTCTCTTGGAACTTATGGCAGAATGTAAAGATATCGACAAATTTATCTTAACATTTTCATCTGCCAAACGTTTTATGCCTGACGGAATACCTGCGGTTGATAAAGTAATCCGCTGGGGAGATAATCCTAAACCTTTTTCGGAAATAAAAATATCGGTGGCTCTTGTTGTATTTTCGTAGTTTAATAAAGGTTCGCCCATTCCCATAATTACAATATTAGTCAGACCATTTTGTAAGATACCTTTACTTAATATATTTAACTCAAAAACCTGATCAAATATTTCACCTACGTTTAAATTTCTGGCAAAATTCAATTTCCCCGTAGCACAAAAACTGCATTTGAGTGGACATCCGATTTGTGTTGAAATACAAGCTGTGACTCTGTTGCGATCAGGGATTATTACACCTTCGAAATAGTGACCGTCATGCGTCTTAAATAGAACTTTTGTCGTCTTATCTTTACTTATATATTTTTCGGCAAGTTTGATCTTATCTATATAAAAACTGTTGTCTAATTTATTTCTCAAAGATTCAGGAATATTATTCATTTCATTGAAACATGCTACTCCTTTTTTCCATAACCATGTATTGATTTGGTCTTTTCTGAATTCTTTTTCAGATTGTTCCTGCAAGAAGTTTATAATTTCATTATCAGTCAGATTTCGAATATTTATTTTTTCATTACTCATTGTACAAAACTATATAAATTTTAAATTTTTGAAATACTTATTAAATATATATTTGCTGTAAAATATTTAAAACTTTGGGAATATATCAGGGAGAAATATTTGCATTGATTACTTCGGTATGTTGGACTATCAGTTCTTTATCATACGAGTCTGCAGGGAAGAAAATCGGTTCTGTCCCAATGAATTTGATAAGAATGTCAATGGCCTTGATATACATTAGTTTGTACACATTGATTTTCAGAGGGTTTGTTCTACCCGTAGATGCTGATTTTAATACATGGCTATGGTTGTTATTATCGGGTTTGGTTGGATTTGTAATAGGAGACATAATGCTTTTTCAGTCTTTTGTAATTATAGGAGCAAGAATTTCGATGTTGGTAATGTCTATGGTCCCTCCAATTACTGCCATTATGGGATGGATAATATTGGGCGAAACTATGACAGGCCAACAGATTTTTGCTATGATGATAACAATATCGGGAATAGTTATGGTTTTGCTTAAAAGAAAGAAAAACAATAGTGTTAAAAACAAATCGGGACTTTCTACAACTGTTGTAGGTTTACTTCTTGCATTTGGTGGAGCATTAGGGCAAGCTGGAGGATTGGTTATCAGTAAAAAAGGTATGGGAAATTATGATGCTTTTGCTGCAAGTCAGATACGTATTATAGCCGGCGTTGTAGGTTATATAATCATAATCAGTTTTGCAGGATTATGGAAAAAGACACTGTCAGGATTGAAAAATGTTTCAGCAATGAAAGCAGTGTCCTTAGGGTCTTTTGTCGGTCCTTTTCTTGGCGTTTCGTTTTCGTTATTGGCAATTAAATACACAACTACAGGAATTGCTGCAACTCTTACTTCTCTCGCTCCGATTATTATTATTTTCCCCTCAGTAATAATCAATAAGGAAAAAGTAGCTTTTATGGAAGTTTTCGGAGCTGTTATCTCGGTTATCGGAGTAGCCTTGTTCTTCCTCTAGTAACTAATTTCCCAAAACAAATTTAATAGGTATTATATAGGAAACGGGTACGGCTTTTCCTCTTTGTTTGCCAGGATTCCATTGAGGAAGACTTGACACAACCCTTACGGCTTCTTCATCAAGATATTTGTCCACTCCCTTGGCAATACTAACATCTGTAACTTTTCCGTCCGTTCCAATTACAAATTCAACAAATACTTTTCCTTGTATTCCGTTTTCACGACAAATTTCAGGGTATTTTGTATTTTCACTTATATATTTCAATAAAGCTAAATCCCCTCCCGGAAATGAAGGTTTTATTTCCACTTTAACATACTCTACTATTTCAACTGGTTCTTCAAGTATATCCTCTGGGATGATAGGGTTGATAATTACAGGCGAAACAGGACCACTGAGATCAGAAATAAAATCATCCATATTGTTATCCACAATATCATTAGTGATAATAATGTTTTCAGGGATTATTGAAGCTGGTGGCGTATTAATGACGGGAGGAGGCGTTTGAACAGTAAACTGGACATCTTCGTCGAAATAATCAGTCTTAGATAAATTGCCAAGATCTGATTCTGAGACTTTCTCAGATGACCATTCAAATGCTGCAAGGCAAAGTCCAAGCGAAAGGATAAAGCCTATTTCTAAAAATAGGAATCTTTTTTTTTCGATATTGGCGTGAGGTGATTTTTTTGTTTTCATGTCTGAAGTTTTTAGTTATTATTAAATGCTGGATACTGAAAAAAAATAAATTCCATAAATCGTAACTTTTATAAATAACAACGTAAAAAACAAGAGATTTATTATAGTCAAACAGTTGATATCTCAATAAAAATGAGAATTGTATAATAATTATATGAAAAACTGACTACTTTTCTGAAATTAATTCTTCCCAGTATTCCAATGCTCTGCGGGTATGAGGTATTACAATTGTTCCACCGACAACATTTGCCACACTAAAAATATCCATTATTTCTTCAGTTGTTGTTCCTAATTTATAACAGGTTTCAAGATGATATTTGATGCAATCATCACATCTTAAGACCATTGAAGCAACCAAACCGAGCATCTCCTTGGTTTTTGAATTTAAAGCTGAATCCTGATAAGTAAGAGCGTCAAGGCTATAAAGTCTTTTTATGACTTTATTATCTTTATTCAAAAGTTTTTCATTCATCAAAGAACGATAGGCGCGGAATTCTTTTGTTTTACTCATAAGACTTCGTTATTGATTGATTATTCTTCCTTTTAGTGTAGCTGAACTGGCATCTGTAATTAATACGCATACTCTATCACCTTGATTAAAGTGTAAAGCCGGAAATACTACAACTTTATTTTGTTCGGTTCGCCCAAACAGCATGTTTTGTGAACGTTTTGAAAAACCCTCGACAAGTACTTCAAAACTCTTTCCTATATCTGCTTTATTTTTCTTCAAAGATATCCTGTTTTGAAGGTGTATCATGCAATCCAAACGTTCTTTTTTTACATTTTCAGGGACATCGTCAATCAGGTTTTTTGAAGCGATGGTTCCGGGTCTTTCTGAGTATTTGAACATAAAAGCCATGTCATAGCCAACGGTTTCCATCAAATTTAATGTTTCCTGAAAATCTTCCTCGGTCTCTCCCGAAAAACCGCAAAATATATCACTTGACAATCCAACATCAGGAATTCTAGATTTTATCATGTCAATTCTGTTAAGATACCATTCTCTTGTATATTTTCTGTTCATCCTTTCAAGTATTTTGTTACTGCCGGATTGAACAGGTAAATGGATATGATTACAAATGTTTTTATTTTGGGCTATAACATTTATAAGTTCTTCAGAAATATCCTTCGGATGAGATGTTGTAAATCTTATTCTTAAATCGGGTGCAGTCTGTGCAACCATTTTAAGAAGTCCTGGAAAATTCATTTTATGATTTTTGTCTTCAAAATAATATGAATTTACATTTTGTCCCAGAAGGATTATTTCTTTAAACCCGTTTTTTGATAGATTCCTGACTTCGTTAATAATGTCATGGTAACTTGCACTGCGTTCACGACCACGTGTGTAAGGTACTATACAATACGAACAAAAGTTATTGCAGCCCCTTGTAATAGAAATAAAGCCTGAGATGTTATTATGTGATACTTTTTTTTGTAATATACCCGAATATGTTTCTTCGGAAATGAAATTTGTATTAAACAGTTTGTTAGAGCTGTAAGAATCTTGGATAAGTTCCGGCAGATTTCTATATGCATCAGGTCCTGCAATAAAGTCAACGACAGGATGATTAAAAATATCCGTGCCTAGTCTCTGTGCCATACAACCGATAATCCCAACTTTAAGCTCTTTGTTTTTTCTTTTGAGACTTTTTATGAAATCCAAACGATTCCATATTTTCTTTTCTGCGTTTTCTCTAACTGAACAAGTATTAATTATAATCACATCCGAATCGTTTATGTCTGTAACTATCTGATATTCCTGTAGAAAGAGAATTCCAGCAACAGTCTCTGAATCTGCAACATTCATTTGGCAGCCATAAGTCTCAATATAGATTTTATTATTTATCATTTCAATTAGTAAAGTGCAAAAATAGCAAATAGAAACATTAGTCTAAAAATCAGTTAATAAAAAAGCTGTCTTTCGGACAGCTTTTTTTAAATATGAAAACACAAAACTAGTTTGATAATCCGTATCTTTTAAAAGAAGTAACAGTGAGTTCTTTGTCTTTTTTCTGTAAGTACTCTCTTACGGTAATTTTTCCTTCCTGAACAAACTCCTGATTTAAAAGAGTAGATTCTTTAAAGAATTTCTGAAGTTTTCCCTGAGCGATTTTGTCAAGTAATTCTTCAGCTTTTCCTTCAAGACGTGCTTGTTCACGACCAATTTCTAATTCTTTATCAATTACAGATTGTGGAACAGAGTCTTTGTCTATTGAAACAGGGTTCATTGCAGCAATCTGCATAGCAACATTAAAACCTATTGTAGGGTCAACAACTTTGTTTAGTCCAACAACAGTGGCTAATTTGTTTCCCATGTGAATGTATGAACTAACTTGAGCAGATTCGATCTTATCAAAGTATGCCAATTCCATTTTTTCACCGGTTTTACCACTGTTTTCAGAGATCAGGTCAGAAACTGGTTTCCCATTTATTTTACACGATTTTAACTCATCAAGACTGCTTGGAAGAGATTCTGCTGCAACATTAAGAATAGATTTTGCCAGTGAAACGAAATCTTCATTTTTAGCGACAAAATCTGTTTCGCAATTCAGAGCAATAATTACTCCAATAGTATTATTTTTTATTGTTTTAGCCAAAACTACACCTTCGGATGCTTCTCTGTCTGCTCTTTTGTTCGCAATAGCTAAGCCTCTTTCACGAATTAATTCCTTAGCTCTTTCGAAGTCGCCATCAGCTTCAACTAATGCTTTTTTGCAATCCATCATCCCTGCACCGGTCATTTGTCTTAATTTGCTGACGTCGGCTGCTGTTATATTTGCCATCTTATTAAATTTAAAAGTTAAAACTATTCATCATCGTCATCAGAAATATCAACACTTTTAACGCTGGGTTTAATTAAATCTTTTTTAGCCCTTGTTCTTGTTCGTGTTGTTTTTTTCTTTTCTTCTCCGTCAATTTTTTCCTCAGTTTCGTCTGATGATTTTACATTGGTTTCTTTTTCTATGCTTCTTTCACTCAAACCTTCTTTAATAGCTTCGCACATTAAATTGACAACAAGTTGGATAGATTTTGAAGCGTCATCATTTGCAGGTATCGGGAAATCAATAGGTTTTGGATCTGAATTGGTATCAACCATTGCAAATACAGGAATACCAAGTCTTATGGCTTCTCGTATTGCAATTTTTTCTTTCAATACGTCAACAACAAACAAAGCAGCCGGCAATCTTGACAAATCAGAAATTGAGCCTAAGTTTTTTTCCAATTTAGCTCTTTGACGGGTTATTTGTAATTTTTCACGTTTTGACAATGTATCAAAAGTTCCGTCAGTGTGCATCTTGTCAATAGAAGACATTTTTTTAACTGCTTTACGAATTGTCGGGAAGTTTGTAAGCATACCTCCGGGCCAACGTTCCGTAACATAAGGCATATTAACTTTTGTTACTTCTTCAGCAACTATATCCTTAGCCTGTTTCTTTGTTGCAACAAAAAGAATTTTTCTTCCTGATTTTGCAATGTTTTTCATAGCATTTGCAGCTTCTTCTATTTTAATAGCTGTTTTATGCAAGTCAATAATATGAATGCCGTTACGTTCCATAAAAATGTAAGGAGCCATAGACGGATTCCATTTACGCTTTAAGTGTCCAAAATGAACACCGGCGTCAAGTAATTGATCAAAATTTACTTTTGGCATTTTTTAAAATTTAAGTTTACATTCTGTAGTAACAATTATTCGGTAGCATTTTGATAAAAACAATCCGGATAATTTAGATACTAAACTCGGTTTATACTCACTAATTGAATTAACGTTTACTGAACTGGAATCTTTTACGAGCCTTCTTCTGTCCCGGTTTTTTGCGTTCAACAACTCTCGGGTCACGTGTAAGAAATCCCATAGGTTTGAGACTTGCACGATACTCAGGATCAACTTTTAATAAAGCTCTTGATATACCAAGCCTTAAAGCTTCTGCCTGACCTTTAATGCCGCCGCCGTCAATGTTAGCCATAACATCGTAATAATCAATTTTATCAATTGTCAAAAACGGTTGCTTAACAATATATTGCAATTGCATCAACGGGAAATACTCTTCCAGTTTCTTTTCGTTTATCGAAAAGTTTCCTTTGCCTTCGCTAAGATAAACTCTTGCAATGGCAGCTTTTCTACGTCCTATTGCATTAAAAACTTCCATAATGCTTATTTAATTGTATTTAAGTCCAACATTGCCGGTTGCTGAGCCTCATGCTTGTGCTCAGTACCAACATAAATATATAAATTTCTGAATAATTGATCGCCCAAACTGTTTTTTGGTAACATCCCTTTAATAGCGATTTCCAAGACCCTTTCAGGTTTCTTTTCAATTACTTTTTTAATTGGAACAGATTTTTGGCCGCCAGGATAACCCGAATGACTTATATAAACCTTATCTTCAAGTTTGTTGCCTGTCAAGCGAATTTTTTCAGCGTTAATAATAATGACATTATCTCCGCAATCAACATGAGGAGTATAGTCAGTTTTGTGTTTTCCGCGAAGGACTAATGCTACTTTTGCAGCCAGACGTCCGAGGACTTCACCTTCAGCATCTACAACAAACCACTGTTTGTTGACAGTTTCCTTATTTGCTGATATCGTTTTGTACTTCAATGTTTTCACTACTAATAATATTTAATAAATAATAAAATATTTACTCCATAGGCTGGATGACCAAACGGACTGCAAAAATAATATATTTTTCTTTATCACAATATTTTTTGCTTAATTAATTAGTTTTTAAATGAAATATGATAAAATATAGTAATATCAGCATGTGTATGTCGAATATTATGAGTGGTTTTTTAGAAATCTTTTAATGACAATGAAAAATCAAATGATTTGGTAGATTTTTAATGTATTTTTTTTTATTTAGTCAGACTGCATCCAATATATAATGTAATATGATTAAAAATATAAATTTGTGTATATCAAACCTGGAGAGAATAGATATTAAATCATTATCAGCTTTTCCGTTGTCTGATCATAGGGTCAACACAACTATTGTCTGCACCGGTTTGTTCCGACGCTGCCCTGCATCCGCCACGACAAATATCCCAAAGCTTACAATCTCTGCAATATTCGGGGATATTAAGATTCCAGGATTTTACATAAGCAGAGTCAAGTATTTCGTCAATATGTTGATTGAAAATATTGCCTGCAATTACAGGACTGTGGTTGCACACTCTTACATCGCCCGATGAATTGAGCGTAAGTGGGAAATGCAAAGAGTTTTTAGGGCAATTACCAAAACCTATAAACGGATAATCTGCGGGATTAAGTACACAATGCGGAGTGCAAACATTTGATGTAATACGTAATTTGAATTCTTGAGCTTTCTTATTAATTAATAAGTATGTATTTCGTATTTGATTCAAATCCGGTAAAATTTTACCAGCAGAGTTTTTATTAGTGCCACCTATATTATATCTGTCAACGGAAATTTGATTCACTCCAAGATTTACTATAAAATCTATTGTTTGAGAAATATCTTCCTGATTCATTGAAGTTAAAACGATAACAGCAACAACATTAGCTTTGAAGGAATTCAGTTTTTTTATTGCATTTACAGATTCCTCATGAGAACCAGATAGTCCGGTCATATTATCGTGTACCTCAGATAAAAATGAATGTACTGGCAGTTGGAAAAGATCATTTTTAATCAATGTCAGTTCTTTCAATATTTGTTCAGAAAATAAAGTCCCGTTTGAGATAATCGTGGTAAGCGATTTTTTCATTTTTGCATACATAACAAGTTCTGAAAGTCTGCCTTCGAGTAATGGTTCACCTCCGGTAAAACTTATAGAATTAATTTCAGCTTGTGAATATATCTTTTTAAGTACCTTTTTCAGATTGCCGTATTTACTTTCATGATTACACTTGATGTGAGGTATATGATTATAGCAAAAAACACAGTTTTGATTGCATGAATTATTTACTTCGAGTGCAATATGAGGTATGGAGATGCTATGTTTTTTATCTAAATGCATTTCTTTTAATAAGAATTTTCGCTAAATTATAATTATAGAAAGAATAATTTGAGTTTATTAGGAGAAAAAATAAAAAAAATGTATAAAATTCCTGTTTTTGATTGATTTTAGTTAATTTTACGTTTCTGTTAAATAAAAATAATACAATTGTTATATATTTGTAAAAGAAAAATTGAAATATTATGGCAAGAAGTTACGAAGAAGAACAAAACAACCTGAACATTATCGGTAATGGCACTTCGATAAACGGAGATGTTACATCAAACGGAGATTTACGTATTGACGGAAATCTGACAGGTAATCTTAACACTAAAGCGAAATTGGTTTTAGGATCAACGGGTAAAATATTAGGAGAAATATTCTGTAAAAATTCTGAAATATC
>ENA-UOWO01001911-UOWO01001911.1-activated-sludge-metagenome-genome-assembly--contig:-NODE-1911-length-26778-cov-9.757437_pt1 | contig 26778 bp, 24 predicted proteins | sample MGYA00238148_ERZ761564 | MGnify/ENA primary metagenome ERZ761564 (study PRJEB28885, sample SAMN05720194) | activated sludge metagenome | isolation source: Anaerobic digester | place: USA...
TAAATTATTTTGCATTAATTTGCTAAAAATATTAGCATTATGCCCAGGCTTAGTCAACCAGAAGTAGAATTTTTTGCCGTTGCGGAAACCAACAACCCCATATTAGTGCGGTACTTCAATGGCAATGTGCCAGCCGGTTTTCCCTCGCCGGCAGCCGATTATATGGAAGACCAGATCGACCTGAATAAACTGCTGATCGCCCATCCCTCGGCTACTTTCTTCATCAAAGTAAAAGGTGATTCTATGAAGGACGCTTTTGTCCCAGACGGTGCCACACTCATCGTTGACAGATCAGTAAAGCCCGTGAATAACAATATTGTGCTGGCGGTGGTAAACGGAGAGTTTACCGTAAAACGTTTCATAAAAAACAGCAGCGGTATCAGGCTGATGCCGGCCAATGAAAAATACAAACCGATTCCCATTGTGGAAGGCATGGAATTTTATGTGTGGGGTACCGTTACAAAAATTATTATTGATGCCATCAACATATGATTGCCCTTGTGGATTGTAACAACTTTTATGCGTCCTGTGAGCGGGTGTTTAATCCGGCCATTACGCATAGTCCCATTGTAGTACTGAGCAACAATGATGGCTGTGTGATTGCCCGGAGCGAAGAAGCCAAGTCCATTGGAATAGAAATGGGTGCCCCGGCTTTTATGATGGAAGATATGCTGCAGAAAAATAAAGTGCAGGTCTTTTCGTCCAACTATACGCTTTATGGCGACCTTAGTGAAAGGGTGCAAAAAACACTGCAGGAATACACACCGCATATCGAAACCTATTCTATTGATGAAGCCTTTTTAGACTTGACTTCCTTTCATCACTTTGACTTAACTGCCTACGGAAAAACGATCCGTGAACGCATCAAAACTGATATTGGTATTCCCGTGTCTATTGGCATAGCTCCATCAAAGGCGCTGGCGAAGATGGCTAACAAATACGCCAAAAAGCACTGCAGGAATACGGGCGTTTATTGCCTGGATACGCCGGGGAAGATTGAAGCCGTGTTGCAATGGACAAAGATCCAAGATGTGTGGGGCATTGGTTCGCAGCATAGCCGCAGGTTACAGTGGATGGGTGTAAAAACCGCGGCCGACTTTATTCAATTGCCCGTTGAGTGGGTTAGAAAAAACATGACCGTCATGGGGGAGCGGTTGCTCAATGAATTAAAAGGCATTCCTTCCATTGAGTGGGAGGACATTATCAAACCAAAGAAAGGGATCTGCACGGCGAGGTCCTTTGGGAAATTATTATCGGATAAGAAAGACATACAGGAAGCCGTGGCGAATTATGCTGCGGCCTGCGCCCAAAAATTAAGACTGCAAAACAGTTGTGCCGCAACCCTGCATGTGCTGATACAAACCAATGTACACCGCACACAGGATAAGCAGTATAGCCGCTCTGTTACACTCCAACTACCGATGGCCACCAACAGTACCAGAAAGATAATTTCCGTTGCTTTGCGTGGACTGGATATTATTTTTAGAGAGGGATATCATTTTAAAAAAGCCGGTGTGATCGTAATGGACATTGTACCCGGGGAGCAGGTGCAGCAATCCTTGTTTGAAATGCCGGAAGAAAATAAAAAAGACGGGCAGATCATGAAATCGCTTGACAACCTGAACAAACGTTTTGGCAAAAACCTGGTGCGGTTTGCCTCACAGGGCTATGGAACAAAATGGAAGCTGCGCCAGATGAGATTATCTCCTTGTTATACTACCAATGTGCAGCAACTGCTGGTAGTGACAATATGATAACGGTACCGGTTAGTATACAAAAACACAATAACATGTTTAATCCTGCATATCCATTTACAAAAGAACTCTTTGACTCCTTTGTGGCAAAGGAGGTCAGGCATTTTGTACGCTCTGCCTACAAACGGGGTGTTGCTGGCACGGTCACACATGCGTTCCTGATCTCTCATTATCATAACGAGGCGGAAGCCGCAAGACATTTCAATGCAATAGCAACAGACCTCCACCGGGATATATTTGATACCAACGATCCACAGGAAGCTGAGCGGTTGCGAAAGGAAACAGGGCCGGGGATCAATACCCTGTCATTCTCCCAACTTATACACCCGGAGAATGAAAAAATCGCCACCAACCAGTTCAGGGAGCATACCAGGCGCTGGTTGTTGAATAATACCAACTGGGAATTGAAAGGTGGTATCACTATTTATCCGAAATTGTACTTTCAATTGGGGGAATTGTATGTGCGGATAGCCCATAAAGGGGAGGAGATAAAAATGAAATTCGAAGAACTTGAAAACGCTTAACTATGTGCCTTGACATCTCGTTTAAAATTGCCGAAACCGAAGATTCACTGTTTGACTACCTGCCCGGTCTGCAGATCGATCCGCAGATCGACCTGGCATTTGACATCAACAGCCACATGCAGGCACATGACCGGCCAAAGACCCGGGTGATTTTTTGCAGTACTAACGGTGAGCCCTACCTTACCCTGATGCGCTGGGGACTGTTGCAGCAATATATGTTCAGGGATGTGGAAAGTTTTAAAATGTACGGCAACAACAGCTACAATACCAAGGCAGAAAAGATACTCGATCCCAAATCCTCCTGGTATAAGATCCGCCGGCAGCGCTGCCTCATTGATACGCCCGGCATTTACGAGCACCGGGCCATCAAGGGATGGAAAAACAAAGTGCCTTATTTTCTGCAGCTCACCAGTGGTAAACGTATGCTGATCCCCGGTTTTTATAATTTTATTTCACTGGATGAAAATGCGATCAGCCGGATAAAAGCGATCAACGATAAATACATGATCGAAGCGCTGAATAAAATAATGAATTTTGAAACGGGTGAACTGATGGGCACCTACTCGATGATCACAAGAGCCGCCAATGAAACCATGCAGCAGATACACAATGATGGTCCCAACAAACATCGTATGCCTTTATTCATGCAGCCGGAACAGGCGGTTCGATGGATCCAGCCAATACTCACCGATACTGAAATAGCGGAGATATTGAATTACGAATTGCCTTCAGCAGACCTAACGGCAACGCCTGTCTACACCATACGAACGAAGGATGCCCGTCCTGACGGAAACATGAAACATGAAAGATTTGACTGGCCGGGTTTGCCACCCTTGGGCCAGGATGCGCCGTTGCTTAATACATTGTTTTAGCAGGAGGGAAGTGATTATAAAATTATTTCCAGCAATGTCGCTTACTTGCGGCCCTGTGCGCTGGCAAGGACCTTGCTTTTGCCCGGAATGGGCGTTTATAACGCAGACATTTTCTACGGCATTAACGGAACGTCCCCGGCTTTACACAATGGCTCATTAACGGATCTTGCCAGGAATGAAAGTATCATAATATTCAAAAGATCATAACGGGGCAACAGAAATGATTCTATACAAGCACAGCTTAAGCAGTTCTTTATTTTATGGAAGGAATGGTGAGCTGGCATTTACAAAATTAAACTTGTTATTGTAAGAAGCAGGTGCAATTATTCAATCACAAACATAGTTGTTTATTTCACTCCTACTGCACCACGTTAAACTCCAGCGCCGACAACAGGTAAGCATAATTGCCCGATGCAGAATTTGTAGTGAGATAGGTGCCATAAAAAATAGTATACGTACCTGATGGCAGCCAGATAGGGTAATGATTCATAATTCCCGAGGACGATTTGGATAACGGGAAATTATCCAGGAACAAAGCATAGTTGCCCGATGTATAATTAATGCTTTCGATCTTGAGTACTTTATTTTCAGGTACAGTAAACGTTCTAACCAAAAGTGAATCGGGGCAACCAGAAGAACAGGTGGAAGATGTATCAGCCTGGATGATGACAACCCGGTTAAATTGTAAATTGTTTTGCGCTTTTGCAAGGCAGCAACTTATCAGCAATACAATAATGGTAACTGTTTTTTTCATGAGCTTCTATGTAAGGAAGTTAATAATGGCCTGTTGTTTACACCAGCGTTGTAAAATCTATTTGCTGTTGGCAGTTTAAAAGCCTTTGATGGTATAGATAAGCGTATTTTGTTTATCTGTATTAACGGCAGTTGTAACCAATAAAAACCAGTTGCTGCCATTAAAATAATAAAACCCCGGATCACCATTCGTTTGATAAATAAGTAACCCGGTGGCAGGACTGGCAATGGCGGTTCTTTGCTGGGCCGTCATCCTGGGAATAAGCAATCCTTTTGTAGTGCTGCTCACATCCAGCATAGCGGTACTGTCTGCTGCAGCGCCGGTATTATTGATGCTTACCGATTGAGAAAAACCGGATGCCGAAAAAAAGCATCCAGCCAGCACCGTTATAATTTTTAAATATGTTTTTTGCATGGTAGGTTTTTAAAGCCGGAAGATACGTTTTATTAGAATTGCTTCAGGCGGTTCACTTTTTTAATGCGGGTCTTAAGAGTTGAAAAAATAAAAATAATTAATTTTATTCCTTAACTAAGAATAAAATGGGCAGTAATACAAGGATTTTTAAAATGTCATTTGCAAGTGTTTATCCGCACTATATTACTAAGGCAGAAAAAAAGGGACGCACAAAAGCTGAAGTGGACGAAATTATATGTTGGCTTACCGGGTATTCTAAAGAAGCCTTTCAACAGCTGCTTGATGACAAAACAGATTTTGAAACTTTCTTTGCAGCAGCGCCACAGATAAACCCCAATGTTTCAAAAATTACCGGTGTCATTTGCGGCTACCGGGTAGAAGAAATCGAAGACAAACTGATGCAGCAGATCCGCTACCTCGACAAGCTGGTGGATGAACTTGCCAAAGGAAGGCCAATGGAAAAAATATTAAGAAAGTGATCCGCTAAAAAACTACCATTGGACAAATACCATCAACAAATCATTGCCATCCTCATCAAAAGTGACCTCGATATTACTGAAGTAACTAAGCTGGATTGTATTGCAGATATGATATTCGACCGGCAACAATATCCTGCTATAAGTTTATTAATTAAAGAGAAGAACTGGAAGGCCATTGAAAGCATGGATACATCAGCTGCTGAATACAGAGAATATTTATCTATCTATACTTTTCATGACCAGGTTCAGCAGTTGTATGCAGTTACAATTTACGATAGCGACGAATTGTGGCAGGATCCTGAGGTATTGGATATTTTTCCACTATAGCAGACTTATGGTTGACAGGCGGCCAACTTTGTTGTTAATCCAGGTGAACTTTCATCCACTAATATTCATGCTTTGTCAGGTTTAACCGGTGCCTGGCTTTTATGGACTATATCCTGGTCCTGTATTTCATTAATTTGTATCTAAAATTACCAGGATGAACATATCAAAATACGCAGCAGCCGTTTATACCTCTGCGATATGCTTACTACCAGCCACCTGTTTTTCCCAGGAAGTTTCTTACATAAATATACAAAAGGAAGTAAGAGAGAAACGTGTGAATCTCATCAACAGGAGTTACAGTTTTATCAATGAAGCTGCGTATAAGGGCATCCGGTTGACAGAAGAACCCGAAGACGGGATACTATGGCTGAAAGATATTGAATTTAAAAATGGCACTATTGAATTTGATACCAGGGGCAAGGATGTAAAACAACATAGTTTTGTCGGTATTGCCTTTCATGGAACCGACACCACTACATTTGAAACGGTGTATCTACGGCCCTTTAATTTTAAAGCTGTACAGGAACCCTGGAAAAGCAGGGCCATCCAGTACGTAGCAAAACCCTTATTTACCTGGCAGGTATTACGGGAACAATATCCGGGGAAATATGAAAGTGCCATTACACCTGCACCTGCACCCGATTCGTGGGTACATGTACGTTTGGTAGTGCAGGGCGAATCAATCATTGTGTATATCAACAGGAGTAACACTCCTTCGTTAACAGTAACAAAATTAAGTACCCAAAAAACCGGCTCTGTTGGGTTGTATGTGGCAGATACTTCGGGTGGCGATTTTGCAAATCTCACCATAACGAAAACGGATTAGGTTCACATTGTTAAATGCCTGGCGCAATACCTCTCATAAATTATTATGAAAAACATTAAAGCTGTTTTAACTTTAATGCATGAGATGTACAGGTTCCTATATCATCCCCCTGTTTTTACTAATATTAAACAGCAATTCATTTTCTCAGGTATTACCGCCCGGCCGCAGTACCGATTGGTCAATGGCAGGCTATCCCGGAAACATTCCATTCTACGATACCGTAAGGAATATTGTTGATTTCGGCGGAAATGGAAACGGCATTGCAGTAAATGATGCTGCATTAGCAAATGCCATCAGCAGTTTAAACGGGCAGGCTGGCACTGTTGTCTTTCCCGCAGGCACATTTGTTTTTAACTCACCAGTATCACTGCGAAGCCAACTGCTTTTAAAAGGAGCTGGTGCGTTGCAGACTGTTTTGCAGTTTAACCTTGGCGGAAATTTCAATTGCATCAACATTTTGGGCCGCAGCACTGCTGTAACAAGTAACATCACAGCAACAGCTTTAAGAAACAGTTATTTTATTGCTGTTGATGAGCCTTCGTTGTTTTCAGTAAATGACAGGATCAGGATATATCAAAATGATTCATCCCTTGTTAATGACAATTGGGCCCTCGAATCCGTGGGGCAGATCATAACCATCGATAGTATCCATAGCAATAATATTTACTTTCATCATCCACTCAGGAGAAGTTATACTTTGGCAGATGCACCCAGGATAAGAAAACTTGATATGACAGAAGGAGTTGGTATTGAATGTTTGAAAATAAAACGCATGGATGCATCCGCACAGCAAACAGCTAATATTTATTTTAGTAATGCCGCCAATTGCTGGGTAAAAGGACTGGAGAGTGACAGTTGCAATTTTGCACATATACAGCTTGCCAGTAGTACGAATATAGCTATCACCAATAATTATTTTCACAGCGCTTTTGCTTATGGGCCAGGTGGGCAGGGATATGGCATCAGTTGCGAATACTCATCAGGGGAATGTTTGATCGGGAATAATATTTTCAGGCGGTTACGGCATTCCATGTTGTTGCAAAGCGGCGCTAATGGAAATGTGTTTGCTTACAATTATTCAACCGACCCATTTAAGACAGATACCATCCCATTCGATTTTTCAGGTGATATTGTGTTGCACGGCAATTATCCCTATCTTAATTTATTCGAAGGAAATATTGTACAGAATATAGTGGTGGATGCATCGCATGGAAAGAATGGCCCTTTCAACACTTTCTTTAGAAACAGGGCGGAGCGGTATGGTCTCTTTATTGTACAAAATGTGGGAGACAGCACTAATATCATTGGGAATGAAATAACAGGTACAGGTTTTCAGCAAGGCAATTATTATGTGTTGGGAAGCGGTCTGTTGCAGTATGGTAACAACAAGAATGACACGATCATTCCGCCGGGTACCGGCATTCTGCCCACAAGATCTTTTCGATATACAAACACACCAGATTTTTGGAACAGTTCATCCGTATGGGGAGGCATTGGCCCAGGAAATAGTTTATCATCGCAAAGTATCCCTGCAAAGGAAAGATTTATTGCATCACAGGAAATCACTTATTGCCTTCCGTCCACTGCTGTATCTTATAGATTTACGGGTGATGGAAATTGGAGCAATGCTGCTAACTGGGATAATCATTTGAAGCCACCGCTGGTACTATCCAATAATAGTGAGATCATCATTGACCCGGCTGCAGAACAAAAATGTATGCTTGATATTCCCTTTGTGATACAGCCCGGTGTAAATTTTGTAGTAAGACCTTCAAAGGTTTTTGAAATTCTGGCTAACTTAACATTTGTGAAGTAATGTCTTAATTCAACTGCACAGCAGGCAGCCGGTAGTTTTGTGAATCATACACAAACAATTCATCTACTTCTACTGTCCAGTATTTTTTGAGTGGTGATTCATCAAGGTATTTGTTTACGGCTTTTTTGCTCGCTGCATTCATAATGATCCAGCAGCGCTGCGTTTCCATGCTTACAGAATAATAATCTATCACACCTTTTTCAATCAGGCTATTGATGTACAGGCGGTGCGGCGGCACATAACTCATGAATTCATCATCCATTTCAAAATGAATGGTTACCTGGTATTTGTTGCTGTCATTGATGTTCAGATCTTCCATGATACAATATTATTTTCCCAGTCCTTGTTATAAGGCGTGGTGATTTTAATGTAATTGTCTGTATATCCTTCCATCATCCCGTTCTTATTCGCCGTTTCAAATAATACCTTTCTTTCCTGACCAATATGCTTGTTGGTGAAGTATTGCATTTTTTGATAACTCAAATTACGCAATGTTTTGTTCCGTTCATGTCTTATGTTCAGCGGAACAACTGGTTTGATTTCGAGTGCATGTGTATTTGCTCTTTCAGAATAGGTGAACACATGCAGGTAACTGATATCCAGTGCATGTAAAAAATCAAATGTCTCTTTAAAGTCCTCATCCGATTCACCCGGGAAACCAACGATCACATCCACACCTACGCAGCAATGCGGCATCATGGTTTTAATAAGACCCACTCTTTCTGCATACAATTCTTTTTTATACCGCCTCCGCATCATACCCAGTATCTTGTTACTGCCACTCTGCAATGGAATGTGAAAATGGGGCATGAATTTATTACTGTTACTCACAAATTCGATGATGTCATTGGTAAGCAGGTTAGGTTCGATAGAAGAAATTCTGAACCGTTCAATACCTGCTGTTTTATCAAGCTCTTGTATAAGCGAAAAGAAATTTTCTTTTTTAAGCGGTTGCTTTAAATCCCCCTTTTGCGGCGCTTGTCCTGATAGTTCGGGGGTGGGGGGCGCAAAATCTCCCAAATTAATTCCCGTTAGCACAATTTCTTTGGCACCTTTTTCAGCAATATCATTTACCAGTTTCAGCACATTTTCAATACTGTCGCTCCGGCTTTTGCCACGGGCCATTGGTATGGTGCAAAAAGAACAATTGTAATCACAACCGTCTTGTACTTTTAAAAATATACGGGTGCGGTCGTTGATAGAATGCGAGGCAGTAAAAATATTGACGTCTTCAATATCACAACTGCATATTTTGGCACTGTCGCCCTTGGTGATTTCTTTTAGATGTTCTGCGATATTAAACTTTTCCGCAGCACCCAGCACAAGGTCTACTCCCGGTATGCCAGCAATTTCTTTTGGCTTCAGCTGTGCATAGCAGCCTGTTATCACCACCATGGCCTCAGGTGCTTTTCGTTGTATCCTTCTTACCAGTTGCCTGCATTCTTTATCGGCATTTTCAGTAACTGAACAGGTATTAATAACATACACATCTGCCACTTCATCAAAATCCCTTTTTTCAAAACCATCATTTTCCAGCAACCTGCCTATCGTGGAGGTTTCGGAAAAGTTGAGCTTGCAACCCAAAGTATGTAATGCCACGGTCTTTTTCATCGGGGCAAAGATAGTGCGATAGCGTTAAATGCAGCCCTGTTGGGGATGTTGACTTATTTGCAGGAAAATAAAGCCGTTTTGTAAATAAACCTTATATGTAGTTCATTTTATTTTTTTATTTGCCATTTTTGATACTATAAATGGTGGATACGCTTTCATTGTAAGTGAAAAAATCTTTTACTCACCATGTAAAATAAGCTGTTCGAAAAACATTTACTTTCGCAAACAAAAAATTGATGTTGAAGAGATACGCTCCCTATATTGTATTGCTGGCCGCCGGTTTGCTTTGTTATTTTGTATTTAAAAACCAACGGGGCAGTACAACCAAGGCGGAAACTGAGATTTACACCGATGCTGTCCGTGCAAATGAAGGATTCACCCGGACACCAGACAGTATCATTTATACAAAGCATGCCCGTTGCCGCATGGCCTGCCGTTATATCACAGAACCGGAAGTAAAAGAAATTTTAGAAACAGGAAAAGTAAACGAGAGAAAGATTGAAGAAGATGACAGGGGCAAAACATATCCACTGGAAGGAAGGACTAAAGAAGATAAAATGTTACGGGTAGTAGTGGCCCCTAAAAGAAATAATATCGTGGTGGTAACTGTCATTGATCTTGATAAAAACTGGCCTTGCGGCGACTGTAAATAGCCCGCTACAAGGTGCACCGCAGGCTTCATTAAAACCTCATTAAATCCATCAATGGTATTGTAACGGTGATTTCACTTACTTACCTTTACTTTTGTAAAGTAATTTGACGAAGAAAGGAAGCACGAGCCGTGATATTGATCATTCTTTGCGGAGGTTGTTAGTATGAAAATAAAATCTTTCCTGGCAAAACCATTTGCCAACTATATATACAAACAGATCAGGAAGGGAATGGAAACGGCCGTAGCTGACCAGCAATCCATTTTCAACAACCTGGTAAAAAGTGCAGCAAAAACAGAGTTTGGTAAAGAGCATGGCTTCGCCTCCATTAAAACTTACGAAGATTTTGTAAAGCTGGTACCTATACGGGATTACGAAGCTTTTAAACCCTATATCGAAAGGATAAAGGAAGGCAAGCACAATGTGTTATGGAAAGGGCAACCCATCTATTTTGCAAAAACAAGCGGTACCACCAGCGGGGTAAAGTACATTCCCATTTCAAAGGATTCAATCGACAATCATATCAACACTGCACGTAATGCCCTGTTGTGTTATATGGCAGAAACAGGCAATACAAAGTTTGCTGATGGAAAGTTAATTTTTTTAAGTGGCTCTCCCGAACTGGAAAGAATTGGTGGTGTACCAACGGGCAGGCTTAGTGGTATTGTGAATCATCATGTGCCCAAATATTTGCGCAGCAACCAGTTGCCCAGTTATGAAACCAACTGTATTGAAGAGTGGGAGGAAAAACTGGATAAGATTGTTGCGGAAACCTTGCAGCAGAATATGACACTCATCAGCGGCATACCACCCTGGATGCAGATGTATTTTGACAGGCTGGAGGAAAAGAGCGGCAAAAAAATTGGTGAGCTGTTTCCAGAATTCAGTGTAATGGTACAAGGTGGTGTAAATTTTGAACCATACAAAGCAAAATTGTTTGAGAGCATTGGGAGAAAGGTTGATACAATCGAACTGTTTCCTGCCAGCGAAGGTTTTTTTGCTTTCCAGGATTCTCAAAAAGCAGAAGGTTTGTTGTTGAATACGGACAGTGGAATATTTTTTGAATTTGTACCGGCTGCTGAAATATTTAATGAGAAGCCAACCCGTCTTCAGTTGAAAGATGTAAAAGCAGGAGAGAACTACGCACTTATCATCAGCAACAATGCAGGACTGTGGGCGTATAATATTGGCGATACGGTAAAGTTTGTGAGCACCAGTCCGTACAGGCTCATTGTAAGTGGCCGCACCAAACATTATATCTCTGCTTTTGGCGAACATGTGATCGGCGAAGAAGTGGAAGCTTCTTTATTAAAGGCTGCAGCAGAAGAAAAAGTACATATTACTGAATTTACGGTAGCGCCCATGATCGCTATGAATGATGGAAAGAGTTACCATGAATGGTTCATCGAATTTGAGAATACACCAACAGATATGGCAGCCTTTGCCAAAAAGATAGATGATAACCTGCGCCTCAAAAATGTGTACTACGATGACCTCATCGGAGGCAATATCTTAGACCAGCTGCACATCTCTCCCGTGAAAAAAAATGGTTTTATAGATTACATGAAAAGCATTGGTAAACTGGGTGGACAAAACAAAGTGCCCAGGCTGAGTAATGACAGGAAGATTGCGGATGAGTTGGGGAAATGGGTGCAGTAGCAGGTTGGGTTGATTTAGTTTTTCCCATTCATTTTTTTGAAAGAACAGATGTTGCCTGCATCTGGTACTGTCAACCAGCAAGAAATTTAATTTCCTGGGGCAGTGTACAACCCAAAGTACTGCCATTCCGACGAAGGAGGAAACTCAATGAAATACCAGGCTATTACTTTACGGTTAAACATTAAACCGAATGGATAAATTTATTTAATTGAAATCTTAATCAACAACTTCGTTGTCTTTTTTTTAAAAATGACACACTAATTGAAGCTAAAGCATTTTCTTTTCTCACCATCCCAATTTCCCTCCCATTCAACAGCTCCTTCCACAATAAACGTTAACTTTATCCGGTCGGTCAAAACCCCCGTTCAAAATTGAGAAGGATACCAATATTCTTTCTGTGCCTTTTTTTTGTGCAGGTATCCCTGTCTCAAACAGCCCCGTCGCCATTAAGTAACCTGCGTACCAAGACCATCAGTACTAAAACCACTGTGACGGTGCTGGATACCCTAAGCCTTTTGCCCAATACCGTTTCTATTGTGGGTGTACCACCGGAGCATTACCTCCTCGATCATGTGAACGCAACGCTTACCTGGCTTAACAGGCCTTCCACTGAAACCGTAATGGTACAGTACCGGGTGTTTCCTTATAAACTCAATGCCGTATCTCAAAGACTGAACTTCGACAGTGTGAAAAATAATTTTTTGCTGGAGAAAGCATACAAGTATAAGTTCAATAAAAAAAGCGATGCAGTATTTGATTTTGGCGGCATCAACTACAACGGCAGCATTGGCCGCGGTATTTCTTTTGGTAATGCGCAGGACGCTGTATTAAACAGCAGCCTTAACCTTCAGCTGAATGGTTTTATTGGCGACAGCCTGGAATTGACGGCGGCAGTAACGGACAATAATATCCCAATACAGCCGGATGGTAATACGCAGGATCTGCGTGATTTTGACAGGATCTTTTTACAAGTTAAAAAACGGACCTGGCAAATCAGCTTTGGCGATATCGACATCCGCCAGAGCAAAAATTATTTTCTCAATTTTTACAAACGGTTGCAAGGAGCTTCTTTTAGTACCGAAAACCAGATTGCAAAAGGTATTCAAAATTCGTTGCTGGTAAGTGGGTCGGTAGCCAAAGGTAAATTCAACAGGCAGGTGCTGATACCGGTAGAGGGCAACCAGGGGCCGTACCGCTTACAAGGGGCCAACAATGAACTGTTCTTTACGGTACTGGCCGGAACGGAAAGAGTTTGGATAGATGGCGTGTTATTACAAAGAGGGGAAGACCAGGATTACGTGATCAACTACAATACCGCCGAATTAACTTTTACACCAAGGCAAATGGTGACAAAGGATAAAAGGATACAGGTGGAATTTGAATATGCCGACAGGAATTATCTCAACAGCAATATTTATGTAAACAACGAAGTAAACTTTAAGAATAAACTGCTGTTGAGCATCGCTGCTTTCACTAACCAGGATGCAAAGAATTCTGCCATCAATCAAACGCTGGATGACAACCAAAAGCAATTTTTAGCAGATGTGGGAGATGGTATCGATACTGCCTTTTACACCGGCGCCACAGTGGATACATTTGCCACAGGTAAGATCATTTATAAAAAGATCGATACGCTGTACAACAATATCAACGATTCGATATTTGTGTACGACACCAGCAACACGAATACATTGTACAATGTTTCATTTACCTACCTGGGTACCGGCAGGGGTGATTATGTGCAGCTGCTGAATGGCGCCAATGCAAGAGTATTCCAGTGGGTGGCTCCTGTAAATGGTGTAAAACAGGGCGACTGGATGCCGGTGATCTTATTGGTATCTCCTAAAAAACTGCAGATGGCCACCATTGCTGCTGAATATGCTTTTAATGACAACACAAGGATGAAAGCTGAAGTAGCGGTGAGTAAATATGACATCAATTTGTTTTCCTCAAGAGATAAGGGCAATGATAATGGCGCTGCGGCCAAGCTGCAGTTTACAAAAGAGCGGATACCAGTACGTTTTTTTAAAAAGCCTGTTGAACTATTAACCACTACCGGTGTGGAGTACGTGCAAAAAAGTTTCAAGCCGTTGGAAAGATTAAGAAATGTGGAGTTTAACCGGGACTGGAGCCTGCCCTATATTGTTGCACCGGCTGATGAGCGCCTGCTGAATGCAGGTATCGGGTTGAATGATAAAACGGGCAACAGTTTTAAATATTCCATTGTCAATTACAACCGGAGCGACAGTTTTAACGGCATCAAACAGCAACTGGACCTGGATATGGATGTAAAAGGCTGGAAGATCGTACAGCGTGTAAGCCTGAGCAATATCAGCAACAGTCTTCAAACAGGCATGTACCTGCGGCCAACCATCGACGTTAGTAAAAAGCTTAGCCATTTGAAAAATATGATGGTCGGCGCTGGTTACCTGGGTGAACACAATAAGTTAAGAGCTAAGATAACCGATACACTTACGCCCTTTAGTTTTGCATTTAACACCTGGCAGGTATATATAAAGTCTGATATCAGCAAACCAAACAAATGGGGCATCACTTATTTTACCCGCAGTGATTTTTATCCGGTTGCTAAAAACCTGCAGCAGGCAGACAGAAGTGACAACATTACTTTTACGACAGAGTTATTAAAAAGCGAAAAACACCAGTTTAAGTTCAGCGGCACTTACCGGAAACTTCATATCATTAATCCTGCACTCACCGTGCAAAAAGCCGATGAAAGTTTATTGGGCAGGGCAGAATATTATGTAAATGAATGGAACGGTTTTTTGATTGGCAATGTGTTGTACGAAGTAGGGGCGGGGCAGGAGCAGCGGAGGGAATTCAGTTTCATTGAAGTGCCTGCAGGACAAGGTGAATACACCTGGAACGACTATAATGCCAATGGCGTAAAAGAGCTGAATGAATTTGAAGTGGCGCTTTTCCAGGACCAGCGAAAATACATACGGGTGTTTACTCCCACTAACCAGTATGTAAAAGCAAATTATGTGCAGCTCAATTATAGTGTAGAGCTGAACCCGAGGGTGCTTTTCAATACTAAGACAGCAAAAGGCCTTGCCAGATTTATTTCCCGAATCAGTGTAAACTCGTCTCTGCAGCTCAATAAAAAATCCATTGCAGCAGGCAGTTTTGAATTTAATCCCTTGCCCAAAGGATTGGCTGATACTTCACTGCTGTCACTCACTTCTTTTTTATCCAATACATTTTTCTTTAACCGCATCAATGCCCGCTGGGGTTTTGATCTCACGCATGTACTCAACACAAATAAATCATTACTGACCTATGGTGTGGAAAGCCGCAAGCAAAATAATCTTTCATTAAAACTGAGGTGGAATATCAGCAAAAGTTTTTCTACCAATATCATCCTGCGGAAAAATAAAAATGAGCTGGCTACACCCAGTTTTGGTAACCGGAATTATTTGATCAATCAGTATGTTGCAGAGCCTTCTGTGAGTTATATCAAAGGAACTAAGTTCAGGGCAACTGTTGGGTATAGCCTGGATGATAAAAAGAACAATGCTGGTTTTTTTGAACGCTCCTCCAGTAAGGCCATTAATTCAGAAGTAAAGTACAATGTGCTTTCCAGTGCCAGTATTACCGGGAAGTTCAGTGTCAATAATATTTCATTCAATTTCAATGACGGCGGATCTGCCAATACTACAGTGGGGTATATTTTACTGGATGGCTTGCTGCCTGGAAAAAACTATCTCTGGAACCTCGACTTTACGAAGCGGCTCTCCAACAGTATTGAAATAAGTTTTCAATACGATGGCCGCAAACCCGGTGAATCCAGAACCGTACATATTGGAAGGGCAACGGTAAGGGCGTTGTTTTAAAACCCCCTCCGCCCCGTTAGCTAACGGGGAACTAAAAAGACGCTGATTTTTAAACTGCCTTTTTATTTTCTGCAGGTGAACCACAAGCTGATTAAAGATTAAGTATAGATGTGGAAGTTGACATATTTTAAAGTCGTTATGAAGCGCCGCTCCCTCAACAGATTTTATCCATTTCCCTTCTCTTTTAGAAGAAGCTGACACCTGGCCAGCGGGCAGATTAGGCGAATGAGAGAGCCAGTCCCGAAGTATCGGGAAAGATGGAGGGTGATGTGATGAATGTAAACCTTTGTAACTTTATCTGAAACATTGCTTCGCCTAAATATTTAAATATGCAATCATTCTCTTTCGAAAAAACACCTACCCGTGTCTATCTCACGCAGGATGCTGCCTGCCACGCTGTAGCCAACGATATTGCTGCATTAATAAGACAGCGCAACAGCAGTGGAATGCCAACCGTGCTCGGTCTTGCAACCGGTATTACTCCTAAAAGAGTATACAAGGAATTGATACGGCAGCACAAAGAGGAAGGACTCAGTTTTAAAAATGTGATCGCTTTCAACCTGGATGAGTATTACCCTTTGCCGGAGAATACGTATCACAGCTATAAACATTTCATGGAAGAAAATTTATTCAACCATGTAGATATTAGCAAAGCCAACTGCCATATTCCTAATAGTGGTGTAAGCGCCGGAGAAGTAAAACAACATTGCGAAGCTTACGAAAACAGTATTGCTGCTGCCGGAGGAATTGATATACAATTACTGGGTGTTGGCCGCAATGGACATATTGGTTTTAATGAACCCGGCAGTCATGTAAACACCATTACAAGACTTATCACGCTTGATCATGTAACCAGGTTTGATGCCTCTTATGATTTTGGCAGCCTGACCAATGTGCCGAGAAAAGCCATCACCATGGGCGTTAGTACCATACTAAAGGCAAAACGGATCATACTGCTGGCTTATGGAGAACGAAAGGCTGGTATCATCAAACAGGCCGTTGAAGGCCCCGTAACAGAGTTTGTACCTGCAAGTTATTTACAGGGGCACAACAATGCAGAGTATGTATTGGATGAAAGTTGTGCTGCAGAGCTTACCCGTTTTAAAACACCCTGGCTCACGGATGAAGTACTGTGGAACAAAGGGATGATAAAAAAGGCCGTTACGCATTTGGCACTCACCCTGGATAAATCCATTCTGAAACTTACTGATAATGATTATAACCAGCATGGCCTGAGCTCACTGTTAGCTTTGCACGGGCAGGCTTATGATATCAATATAGAAGTATTCAACTGGCTGCAGCACACCGTTACGGGATGGCCCGGAGGTAAGCCCGATGCGGATGATACCAATCGTCCTGAAAGAAAGGATCCGGCAAAAAAACGGGTGCTTATTTTTAGTCCGCACCCCGATGATGATATCATCAGTATGGGCGGCACATTTCAGCGCCTGGTTGACCAGGGGCATGAAGTGCATGTTGCCTATCAAACAAGCGGCAATATTGCGGTGGCAGATGATGAAGCCTTGCGGTTCATAGAATTTGTAAAGAACTACGACCAACAGTTTGGTATTGCCAGTATGGATACAGAAAAAATTTATGCTGATGCGCTGGCATTTTTAAAAGTAAAGAAGAATGGAGAAAAGGATATTGACACCCTGCGGCAGGTGAAAGGATTGATCCGCAGGGGCGAAGCAGTAAACACTTGCAGGCATGTGGGCATACCAGCCTCTCATGCCCATTTTTTAAACATGCCCTTTTATGAAACCGGGTTGGTTGAAAAAATGCCATTGAGTGAGGCTGATTATAACGTAGTACGGGATGTGATAGAACAGATACAACCACATCAGATTTACGCTGCTGGTGACCTGGCTGATCCGCATGGCACACACAAGGTTTGTCTCGATGCTATTTTTGAGGCGGTGAGGCGTTTAAAAACTAAAGCTTTTATGGATGATTGCTGGGTGTGGCTGTACAAAGGTGCCTGGGCAGAATGGGATATTGATGTAATTGAAATGGCGGTGCCGATGAGCCCCGGACAGGTATTGCAAAAACGCAACGGCATCTTTAAACACCAGAGCCAGAAAGATGGCGTGGTATTCCAGGGTACTGACAGCCGTGAGTTTTGGCAGCGTGCCGAAGACCGCAACAGGGCCACAGCAGAATTGTATAACAAACTTGGACTGGCCGAGTATGCAGCAATGGAGGCTTTTGTAAGGTGGCATTTTTAAACGGAATTTCCTGGAACGGAATAAAGCATTTATCACCAAACAAAAAGAGCAGGCACTACTGCCTGCTCTTTCACCAATATTTATTTGACTACTTCGCAATATCAAACCTGTCAGCATTCATCACCTTATTCCATGCGGCCACAAAGTCTTTTACAAATTTTTCACCATTGTCTGATTGCGCATACACTTCGGCGATAGCCCTTAGCTCGGCATGAGAACCAAAAATGAGATCTGCACGGGTGGCTGTATATTTTACCTTGCCTGTGCTGCGCCCGGTTCCTTCAAAAATAGTTCTTGATTCATCCAGAGCCTTCCAGCTGATATCCATGGTTAGCAGGTTAACAAAGAAATCATTTGTCAGTACCTGCGGACGATCTGTAAACACGCCATGTTTTGATCCATTGTAATTGGTATCCAGCACTCTTAATCCACCCACCAGCACAGTCATTTCCGGTGCCGAAAGCGTAAGCAATTGTGCCTTGTCAACCAGCCATTTTTCAGCCGGAATAAGTTTGTATTCCGATGCCTGGTAATTCCTGAATCCATCAGCCTTGGGTTCCAGCACAGCAAAAGAGTCAACATCTGTTTGTTCCTGTGACGCATCACCACGACCTGGGGTAAACGGTACCGTTATGTTGTGTCCTGCATCTTTTGCGGCTTTTTCAATGGCAGCACAGCCACCCAATACAATTATATCGGCTAGGGATACTTTTTTATTGCCATTGGCAGCATTGAATTCAGTTTGTACTGTTTCTAATGCAGACAGTACTTTATTGAGCTGGGCAGGGTTATTTACTTCCCAGTTTTTTTGTGGTGCTAAACGAATACGGGCACCATTGGCGCCGCCACGTTTATCCGAACCACGGAAGGTGGAAGCCGAAGCCCAGGCGGTTGATACCAGTTCTGAAACAGGCAAACCACTACTTAATATTTTATTTTTTAAAGCAGCTATATCAGCGTCATTTACCAGTTCATGTTGTCCCAAGGGGATGGGGTCCTGCCATATCAACACTTCTTTAGGTACATCAGGGCCAAGGTATCTTGATAAGGGTCCCATATCACGATGGGTAAGCTTGAACCAGGCACGTGCAAACGCATCTGCAAATGCATCCGGATTCTCTAAGAAGTGCCTTGATATTTTTTCATATTCGGGATCAAATCTTAAAGAAAGATCTGTCGTAAGCATGGTAGGCAGATGTTTTTTATTGGCATCAAAAGCATCCGGAATAATGGCTTCTGCATTTTTTGCCACCCACTGGTGAGCGCCAGCCGGGCTTTTGGTTAATTCCCATTCAAAGCCGAAAAGATTTTCAAAATAATTATTGCTCCATTGCGTGGGTGTTGTTGTCCAGGTAACTTCAAGACCGCTGGTGATCATATCAGCACCTTTACCGCTGCCATAACTATTGTGCCAGCCAAATCCCTGTGATTCAACGCCAGCAGCTTCTGGTTCTTTACCTACATGTGTTGCTGGTGCAGCACCATGCGTTTTACCAAATGTATGACCACCTGCAATCAACGCTACTGTTTCTTCATCATTCATTGCCATACGGCCAAATGTGTCACGGATATCTTTGGCAGCTTTGATTGGATCAGGATTGCCGTCCGGCCCTTCCGGATTTACATAGATCAAACCCATCTGTACTGCTGCTAATGGGTTCTCCAGGTTACGTGAATGAATCTGACCGTCGGCATTATCATCTGATGACACAACGCCACCTGCTTTATCCACACCTTCAGATCCCTGGGCATAGCGTATATCACCGCCAAGCCAGGTGGTTTCTGAACCCCAGTACACATCCTGGTCTGCTTCCCAGGTATCTGCCCTGCCGCCTGCAAAGCCAAAAGTTTTAAAACCCATAGACTCCATCGCAACATTGCCAGCCAACACCATCAGGTCGGCCCATGAAATTTTGTTGCCGTATTTCTGTTTGATCGGCCATAGTAACCTGCGGGCTTTATCAAGGTTTACATTATCGGGCCAGCTGTTAAGTGGGGCAAATCTTTGCTGTCCACCGCCTGCACCGCCACGGCCATCGCCTATACGATAGGTTCCTGCACTGTGCCATGTCATACGGATGAATAAACCACCATAATGACCGAAATCTGCCGGCCACCAATCCTGGGAATCAGTCATGAGGGCATGCAAATCTTTTTTTAACGCTTCCAGGTTGAGGCTTTTAAATGCTTCCGCATAATTAAAGTCTGGCTCCATCGGGTTCGACAAGGAAGAATGCTGGCGAAGGATATTTAGATTCAGCTGGTTAGGCCACCAGTCTTTGTTTGAAGTTCCGTCACCTGCTGTGGGTGCTTTTTGTCCATGTAGAAAAGGACATTTTTGTTCTGTTGTACTCATATTTTGTCTGGTAAATTAATTTATTAGAATACAAATTTAGACAATTGTTGTTCACTGGAAGATGAATAACTAAATGATATCACTCATGCTGTACCTTTTTTATATTGCCCAATTGGGCGATACAAGTGCTTTTCGGATGTAGTGTAGGAAAATTAGCATGTTACTGTAAAACCTACTGTGTATTCATAAAAGTAATAAGCTTAATAATGTCTTCTCTCTTTGAAAAATTGATGTCGTTCACCTGGAGATAAAGGTCAAAGGCATTTTGTTTTTTGCCAAACACATTGCCCATGGTCTTCTTGGATACGGCTTTAAGGTTAGCAGGCCTGGTGCCTGCATAAAAAGTTTTGTCTTTTGAGAGGGTGATGATATCCTGGGCTGTTAACTTAGTTGCTACAAAATCGGAAGTAAATCTTACGGAAGTGGTATTGCCGCCAAGATTGGTTGGGGCACCGTAGGCACCAACAACCTGCCTGTTTACCACATTGAAAAAATAATTACTGCACAATCGTACCCCCCCGGCAATGGTGTCGAGTTTTACAAACCCTTCTGCAGTATTATAATAAACATCTTTCCCCATCACTACTGAATCCACTTCTTTTGGCTCTGCCAAAGCCAGGGTGTCTCCTTTGGGATCTATAAAATACATTTCCTGGCTAAGAAAACTGTAATTGAGGTTGCCTCCACCTGTAGTTTTATTTTTAAAGTATACAGTACCGGGTGTGAAAGCCGGGTTGGAATATGCCGCCGTAAATGGCACAGCCCAGCCAGGTTTTTCGCCCGGGTTTATTACATATTTTTTTTCTTCTTGTGCGAAAGTGAAACGGGGCAGTGCCTGGGAAAGCAGCAATACGAAAACCAGTTTTTTCATAACGGGTGTATTTTTAAAAGGGTTTTACACTATTAGATTAAGACTCAACGGTTTTTTGTTCTGTTTTTTCCAATGTTGCTTTAGTATTTTCTTTTTTATCAAAAAATATCATTTTAACTGCCACAATGATCATCAAAAATGCAAATACTTTTTTTACGGTTTCCTGTGGAAGTGATACGGCAAATTTGCTTCCCCAGTAACTGCCGGCTACAAATCCTGCTGCTATCAGCGCTATCACTTTAAAGTCAATTGGTTCGCCGGCAGTTTTGCAGGAATTATAATACTGGATAAAACCCAAAATGCCAACTGGTAACATGATCATACCAAGTGAAGTTCCCTGTGCAGTATGCTGACTGAAGCCTAAAAAATAAACCAGCGCCGGCACGATAATAATACCTCCGCCTACCCCCACCATTCCCCCCAAAATACCTGCAGCCAGCCCTGTTAAAACAAGGATGAAAATTGTTTGTAAATCCATGTTCCTTTTTTTAATCATGATGTTTTGGGAAACTTTTGGGCATAAAAATCAATTGCTTTGGTGATGATTGAATAAGCCGCATCCTTGTCCTGGAACTCATCTATCTCCACCACTTTATTTTCAAGTACTTTATAATTCTCAAAATAGTTTCTTAGTACTGCTATAAAATGCCTCGGCAGTTCATGCACATTGGTAAAATGATTTACGGTGGGGTCTTTAGTAGCCACCGCAATGATCTTATCATCTTTTTCACCATTATCAATCATTTGCATGTTACCGATCACGGTAGCCTCCACCAGACATAACGGCTGGATAGATTCGCCGCAAATAACCAATATATCAAGTGGATCATTGTCTTCTCCCAATGTTTGCGGAATGAAACCATAATTAACAGGGTAGTGGAAGGACGAGTACACCACCCGGTCTAATTTCAACAGGCCCGTTGTTTTGTCAATTTCATATTTAGCCCTGGAGCCTTGCGGAATTTCAATGAGTGCGTTTACAGTTTCAGGAACTTTTTTTCCATAATGGGCGCCATGCCAGGGATGTAGTACGTACATGAGTTATTTTTTAATTGATGATCTTATAACCAAGCCATGCTGCAGCAATGCCAGCTACAACACTGCCTGTAATATACAACAGGCTCAAAAATATTTTGCCATTTTGCAGTAATAATAAATTTTCAAATGAAAAGGCAGAGAAAGTGGTGAAGCCGCCACAAATGCCGGTGGCTAAAAACAATTTCCAATTGGCGGAAGATTCATTTCTAAGGCACCATCCCATCACCATACCAATGGCAAAACTGCCAAGGATATTGATAACGAAAGTTGCCAGCGGAAAAGATTTGCTATGGTACAGCAGGTTGCCGGCATACCGGAGCATACTGCCCAACGCCCCGCCTGCACCCACCAATAAAAATTCCTTCAGCATCTGTATTATTTTATTTCGGGCTTTAAGTCAATATACCACTGACCGTTAGTACGCACTATTTTTAGTTCGTCTTTTTTTGCCTTATTAAAATCAGGAGAAAAATTAACAAGTGAAACAGAGTCATTCAGCGGCGTTACACTGTTAAGCACCAGCGTGGCGTTTTTATATTTCTCCAGTTCATCTTTTGGCAACCGGTTATAATATGCCCTGAACCCATCAAAGGTCTGTTTATTCGATTCGTCATTCAGCAACAGTTTTTCTGCTTTTTTAAAATCGCTGTGCCAGATATTATCTACAAACTGTTTGGCTGCTTCCAGGTCTGTGGTGGGTAAGGAATCACCGGACGACCCGCAGGAAAATAACAGGATGCTTCCCGCCACTACTAATGATGTGTATTTCATATGATTGATAAAAATTAAAACTTTCATTGTATCCTTATTGTGGTGTTGTTTCTTTTAGTTTTTCTAACTGGTCCATTCCTTCACTCATTATCTTTTTTAATGAATCCGGGTTTATTTTTCTAAGCTGCTCCAGCGCTTTTGTCACCGAATCACTCATGTCTTTCATACCGTTATCAAATTTTTTCATTTTTGTATCCATTTCCTCCTGTGTCATACCCGAAGATTTCATACCGGTTGACAGGAGGGAAATTTTCCATTGACCGTTTTCTTTCTTTAAAGCAAAAGGCTGCATTTCTTTTTTGCCATCTTTTGTAGTACTTACCTCTACAGTGGCATTATCACCATCAACTTTTTCACTACCCACTTTAATATCCGCATCCTTTGTATTCATTTTAAATTCTTCCGCCATCTTTTCTTTCATGCTGTTGGTTTGGGCAGAATCAAGCATACCCATCATTTGCTGGCCCATGTTTATCAACTGTACATCCTGTTGGGTAAGGTGTTTTTTTACGCCGTCAATATCACCCTTTTTGGCTGATTCAATAAAGGCATTTACTACGCCTGTTGGGGTATCCGTATTTGTGCTGTTGTTATTGCAGGAGAACAATAGTGCAGGCATCAATAACGTAAATAATAATTTTCTCATTGGCTTTTTTTTAGATATTGGTAAAGGTAGCTATCCCTGCACTACTGCAAAAAAATAAAGGGCAGCTTTTCAGTTGCCCCCCATTTGGTATTAACATAGTGTTGATGTCACTTTCTTTTATCGTATTTCTCATATTCCGCATCTTCCTTCTCTTTTTCCTTATCATAAGCCCTGATGATGGCTTTAACCAGTTTGTGCCTTACCACATCTTCTTCGTCCAGTTCAATGTGAGAGATGCCGTCAACATTTCTTAAAATACGAATGGCTTTATCCAGCCCGCTTCTCATGTTCTTAGGCAAATCAATTTGAGTAGGATCACCGGTAATGATGGCTTTGGCGTTGGCCCCAATACGTGTAAGAAACATTTTTAGCTGCCCGTCGTTGGTATTTTGCGCTTCATCCAAAATGATAAAAGCATTGTCTAATGTCCGGCCCCTCATGTAGGCCAGTGGCGCCACTTCGATGGTACGGGTTGTCATATAATAACCCAGTTTATCAGCAGGTATCATATCATCCAGTGCATCGTACAATGGCCTCAAATAAGGATCGATCTTTTCTTTAAGGTCGCCAGGTAAAAAGCCCAGGTTTTCACCTGCTTCCACTGCCGGTCTTGTTAAGATGATCTTTTTTACGGATTTGTTTTTAAGTGCTCTTACAGCCAGTGCCACCGCGGTATAAGTTTTACCCGTACCTGCAGGCCCAATAGCAAATACAATGTCATTTTTGTCCACGGCATGCACCATTCTTTTCTGGTTCGCCGTCCTGGCCCTTACGGTTTTTCCATTGGGGCCAAATACCAGTACCTCATTCGGGTTCCGTTCTACAAAATTGTCAACAACCTGCTGGTCATCGCCACCGAGTATTTGCTCAAAATAGTTCTCACTCATGTGGCCATTGCGTTCAATGTACTGTACAATAAGATCGATCTTTTCCTTCGCATCAACTATCTGTTCGGGTGAACCACTTAGTTTTACCTGTGTGCCCCTGCTCAGGATTTTCAGCAAGGGAAATTTTTTCTTAAGGATGTCGAGTTTTCCGTTATTTACACCAAAAAACTCAATCGGGTTAACCGAATCCAGGTTGATAATGGTTTCTGTCAATGTACTACGGTTTTAGTTTTACAAATGTGGTGCGGTTCTTACTATTAAACACATTCACTGAATCAAATTTAATGTTTTGATTTTGATATATGCCGGCTGTATTTATACACACCATGTTAAGAACATAACAATTTTAATGCCTGTAGTTTTGTATACATCTATTATAACACAACGTTTGTATTATGTATTAAGGAATTGGATATTTGTGTAACGGGTTACACACTTGGTAAATAAACGGCGTTCCAGGTATCAAAACTGTGTGTTGTATTTCCAATTGAATATCTTTATTTGCCTGAATGAAAATTTAAAATGGGACGATGCTGAAAACCGGATTTCTTTTTTTATTGCTGATAGGCCTGCATGCAATACCGGCATTCAGCCAACCAGCAGGTAAAACCGATACCTTTTTTCTTGTAAAAAAGAAGGGGCTCCTGGGCAGGTTGGGAAAAAGTATTTCTACTGCAGATACACAGGATAGTGTTCCTGTTATCAAGGCAAATCCTTATTTCAAACATATTGGAAAAGTGATCAGGCAAATTAAGATAGTGCGGCTGGGTTTTGAAAGGGATATTAATGATACCACTAAGTACAATAACAATTTTGGATCTATTGCGGCCAATGCTTTTCATAAAAAAACCACCGGCAATATCATCGCCAACAATTTATTTTTTGATGCGGGAGACCGGCTGAATCCCTACCTGATGGCAGACAATGAAAAATTTCTGCGTGACCAGGCCTACCTGCAGGATGCCCTCATTGTAGTTGATACTGTACCCGGTAATAAATACATGGTGGATATAAATGTGATTACAAAAGATGTATTCTCTATTGGTGGCGCCGCAGACATCAGTGGGACCAACCGTTTCCGGCTGGATGCAAAAGATGAAAACCTTCGTGGCAGCGGCTCCCGCTTATTGTTCACCACCTTATACGAAGCAGAACGCACACCCAAAATGGGATTTGGTGCAGAATTTTTGATAAGAAATATCAAAGGCACTTTTATTAACTGGACGATGGGTTTTAAAAGTTTTAATGATGCCATCAGCAGCGGCAGAAGCGAGGAGTCTGCTTATTACGTCAATTTTGAAAAGCCATTTATCACGCCCTATATGAAGTGGCTGGGTGGTCTCAACCTGTCCATCAACAGAACAAAAAATAATTATGCAACAGATTCCCTTTATCAAAGACAGATCAGGTACAATTATCAAAATGCTGATGGATGGGTCGGCTATAGTTTTGGCAGTAACCAGTTAAAATGGAGAAAGCAGGATGGAAGAACCCGGGCCTTTGTAGCGCTCAGGGGCTTTTACCGCCACTTTACTGAAGTACCTGCAAAAACACTGGATACGTTCGATTACAGGCTGTCGGGACAGCATGGGCTGCTGGCTTCTGTTAGTATGTTCAGGCAAAACTTTACCCGTACAAATTTTATATATGGTTTCGGCCGTAATGAAGACGTGCCCGAAGGTTATGATATTTCCCTCATATCAGGCTGGGTTACACGAAAAGACGGGCTGGGCCTGCAGCAAACAAGCCGGCCCTATTTTGCTTTCGAAGGACAAAGGAACCATTTTAATGCAAAAGGTTTTTTCAGCAGCTTTATCCTTCGCATTGGCGGCTTCAGGCACAGGGGCAGTTGGGAGGATGTAAACCTGTTAGGCGGGGTTGAACATTTTACCAGGCGAAAAAAACTAAGACCGGAGTGGTTTTACAGGCAGTTCTATAGCTTTTTTGTAACAAGACAATTGAATAACACGCCCAACCAGCAGCCCTTGTATTTGAACAGTGCGTTTGGTTTGCCCTATTTCGATAATGGCTTAATAAATGCCGACTTCCGTGCCACAGCTAAAACAGAAGCTGTTTTTTATAACCTCCGGAAATTCTGGGGCTTCAGGCTGGCACCGTTTATTTTTACGGATATGAGTTTGATCAAACAAACCGGTACCACTTTCAGTAAAAGCGATTTGTACACAGCATTGGGCGCAGGTGTACGTACCCGTAATGAAAGCCTGATCTTTGGAACGCTTGAATTAAAAGCATTTTACTTCCCACGTGTTATTGGCGGCATGTCAAATTTCAGTGTGCAGGTGGGAAGCAATATCAGGTTCAGGTATAGTACCGTACTGGTAAGAAAGCCGGATTTTATACTGGCGAACTGATGAAAGTATTGCAAGGGTTTCACCAACTTTAATGTAATAAATTGATGGGAAAGTAAAAGAGCGGATGCAATT
>ENA-UOWO01001915-UOWO01001915.1-activated-sludge-metagenome-genome-assembly--contig:-NODE-1915-length-26714-cov-4.389099_pt1 | contig 26714 bp, 19 predicted proteins | sample MGYA00238148_ERZ761564 | MGnify/ENA primary metagenome ERZ761564 (study PRJEB28885, sample SAMN05720194) | activated sludge metagenome | isolation source: Anaerobic digester | place: USA...
TTTTCAGTATAGCATGGAAATGGATCTTTACAAATTTGATCATGATGAGGATTCTTACAAAAAATACATTTACGGATCTGCTGAGGTTGTAGGACTTATGTGCCTTCATGTTTTCATTGATAAGGACAAAGAATATTACAATAGACTAGTCACTCCTGCATGTGCTTTGGGAAGTGCGTTTCAAAAAGTGAACTTTCTGAGAGACATCAAAAGTGATTTTGAAGAACGAGGTAGGGTTTATTTTCCCGATGTAGATTTTTCAAAATTTTGTGAAGCGGACAAACAAAAAATTGAAGCAGACATTCAGTCTGAATTTGATTTAGCTCATCAGGGCATTATACAATTGCCAAAAGGTGTAAGATTTGGAGTTTATTCTGCTTACAGGTATTATCTCAGCTTGTTTAATAAAATCAAAAACAGTCCGCCACGTGCGATTCTCAACGACAGGGTGCGTATTCCAAATAGATACAAGCTCTACTTGCTCACGGAATCTGCATTTAAGAATAGCCTAAATATGCTTTAAAGAAGGTATCAGAGAATTGCTTTCAACTTTTCAGTATAGTCAAACTGTAAGTCTTCGTGCAAAGCATTAATTCCTTTTTCAATCATTTTAGTTTGTCTTTCAAAAATACCACTGATGACGCTATTTCTGTGTAGATGAGGTACGTGTTCAATCAGTACTTTACAGAAATAAAGTAGAAGCTCCACTTCTGATTCTTTCTTTTTGGAATAACGAATATACTTTTTGACTCTGGCAAGAATTTTTCTGATACCCTTTTTTGCAAAGTGCACCGATACATTGCCAAGATCATCAAACATCTGATCGATTTCTATTTTTACACCTTTAATAAAATTTTCTTCATCTTGGGATTCAAAAATGAGATAAGTGAGGTATTCTTTGTTCTCTTTGCTAAATTTGGCCAATTGCAAACACAAATTTTCCAATTCTTTTTTGCTCTTTTGGCTTATTTCTTCTTTGATATATTTTAAGGCAGCAGTCTGCATTTAACACTTTGATTTATACGCAAGGAAAATAGACAATTCAGTATTAAAATCCACTGGTAAGAATCAGGTCAAAATCAGTGTACTTTATGTCAAAACGTTTGGCAAGATATTCATTAGTGAGGTGACCTTTGTAAGTATAACAACCATTGCGTAAACCAGTGCTTTGAAACAACAGTTGTTCCAAATTATGACTTTCACCTATATTTACAATAATAGGTGTGATGATGTTACTTACAGCAGTGGAGGATGTACGACTTACTTGAGAAGCGATATTGGGCACACAATAGTGAACAACTCCATGTTTGACGAAAGTTGGCTGTTCGAGATTGGTAATTTCAGAAGTTTCAAAACAACCGCCTTGATCAATGCTTACATCGATGATGACAGAGCCTTCCTTCATGCGGCTGACCATTTCTTCCGTCACCAAAATAGGCGTACGACCAGACTTGGAGTGCATTGCCCCGATCACCACATCGGCACTCATCAATTGATAAGCCAAATACACAGGATTGATGGAAGATGTGTGAAGTTGTCTGCCAACAGCACTCTGCAGACGCATTATTTTATTGATGTCATTGTCAAAAATCCGTAAAGAAGCTCCAAATCCTAGCGCAGTTTTAGTTGCGTATTCACCAACAACGCCAGCACCTAAAACAACAATTTTTGCAGGGGGAACACCAGATACACCGCCCAATAAGATACCTCTTCCGGTCTTGGGATTAGAAAGCAATTCCCCTGCTTTGATGATGGCAAACATACCCGCAATTTCACTCAATATTCTCACTATGGGAAAGCTGCCTTTATCAGTTTGCATATACTCCATTGCCATGGCAGTAATTTTCTTCTTACACAAGCCCTCTATGTATTCTTTCGATACTTTTGGTATGTGTAAAGGGGAAATCAAAATTTGACTTCCAGGCATATCAGCAAGGTCGTCCATAGTGGCAGGAGAAGCTTTGATGACCATTGTTGCTCCTAAAACCTCCTTACGTGAATAGGATATTTTTGCTCCAGCGTCTGCATAATCCTTGTCCGCAAAATTTGCCTCTTTTCCGGCCCCAGACTCGACCACAATTTCATAACCATATCCAATCAAAGATCTGATGGAATTGGGTACCAAGGCCACTCTTTTTTCAGTATTACATATTTCATTTGGAATACCGATTGTCAGAGCTGACTTGTTGGTTTGCACAGCAAGCCTCTCTTCCAAAATTTCATATTGTCCTTTTGTAAAAAAGTCTGAGAAAGCTATCTTACCTTGATCATTACCCATAAGTTGAAAAATGGAGTTTTTTAAAAAAAGTATACAAAGTTACTGCTTTTTACGGAAGAATAGAAGAAGTCAAAGAGACTGAATGACCAAAGCAGGAATATGGATGTAAATTTCAAACATTTATACAACAAAAAAGGGAGTCTGCGCGAACAAACTCCCTTTAAATCTTTTGAGAAGACTCAAGATTATTTCTTTGGTAAATACTGAGCTATCAAGTTTTTGTAATTTACAAAACTATTGGTAACTCCCTCTTTTACATTTTTCAAAGTTTCAGTCAATGTACCTAATTTGCCTTCTGACTCAGTAACATAGTTTGTCAATTCTGCAATTTTAGCAGCAACGTCACCTTCCAATTTACCTGCAGCAAGACCATCTTTAAGTGCAGTAACTTCAGCACCTTTAGCAGCCCATTCTGTAGTAAAACCACTGATGTCAGTAAGTAAACTTGCATATCCTGCACCAGCATTTGTGAATGCAGCTTTAGCTTCGTTGAATTTTGTTTGTGCATCTGGAGCTAATTTAGCGAAAGCCATAGAGTCAACCATCAAACTATCATTCATTGAAGCAAAAGCTTTGTTTTCAGTTTCAACTGTAGATGCAAAGCTAGTGAATGAAGCAGTTGTAGCCTCCCATTTTGAACCCAATTCTTCGATACCTGCTTTGTATTGCTCAACATTTTTACAAGCAACCAAAGAAACAAACAATAAGAAAATTCCTAATTTTTTCATTTCTAATATTTTTTAATTTTGAAGCTGCAAAGTTACTCCTTAGGAAGTGACATATGGTTTTTGTAACGCAATATCATATAAAAATTCAGCATTTATTCAGAAAGGTAAATGGCAAAATCATAGGACTGTAATTTATTGATTTTCAGAATATTGTACGCCTTTGTCTTTGTTAGAATTTAAATAAGTTTTGAAGGTGTTTTTATGAAAAACGTATCGTCCTTCCAAAGTGAATATTTTTAAATTTGAATGTAGCAATATAAAATATTACAAAAAGGCTACTGTATTAAAACAGTGTATTGAAAACTTGCGTTTAAATTTGTGATTTCGGTTTGGAACCGATCAGTTTGTGACAAAAATTTTTTAAAATGATTAAATTATTCATATTGTGCTTCATTATAGCTTGCACACCATCCAAAAATATACCTATGTCAGAGTCAACTTTTTACGATATCAAAATCAAAGACATTGACGGAGATCCGATGGATTTACGAAAATATAAGGAAAAAAAATTATTGATTGTCAATGTTGCTTCTCAATGCGGATTCACACCTCAGTACGATGACTTGCAAAAGTTGTATTTGACACATAAAGATAATCTGGTAGTTTTGGGGGTGCCATGCAATGACTTTGGTGGACAAGAACCGGGAACGGAAGCAGAAATTTTGAATTTCTGTACGATGAATTTTGGTGTCACTTTTCCAATTACACAAAAAGTTGGAATCAAATCAGATAGACATCCTTTGTATGATTGGTTGTGCCTCAAAGCCAATAATGGTGTTTCAGACAATGAAGTAGGATGGAATTTCCACAAATTTTTAATAGATGAGCGGGGAAATTTAGTAAATTCACTCCCCTCCAATATCGCACCCCTAGACGAAAAAATTGTCTCTTGGGTAGAAAACTAAGTTTATGAAATTCGCAGATATACCCTCAAAAAAAGGGATAAAAGAGTTTTTGACCAGACAGGTTGATGAAGCAAGGATACCGCATGCACAGTTGTTTTTGGGATTGGAGGGCAGTGGGTCATTGGCTGTTGCCTTAGCATACATTTCTTACATTTTTTGTGAGGACAAACAAAATGGCGATAGTTGTGGTGTTTGTAAATCTTGCAATCTTTCGCATCGTTTCATTCATCCCGACTTTCATTTGACTTTTCCAGTCATTAAAAAGGATGGTCTCAAAAGGGAAGAGACAACCAGTAATGCCTTTGTGGCGGATTGGCGTAAGCTAATTCTGGAAAATCCATATGTCAATATCTTTGATTGGACGGTTGCCATGGGCGGAGACAGTAAACCCAATATAAACACAAGAGAATGTAACGAAATCATTCAAAAACTGGGCATGCAGGCATTTTCTGATGGTCCCAAAGTAATGATGATTTGGTTGCCAGAATATCTGGGCAAGGAAGGTAATAGGCTACTCAAATTGATAGAAGAACCTACTGATGATACCTATTTGATATTAGTTTCTGAAGACCAAAACAGGATTTTACCTACGATTTTATCTAGATGCCAATTGGTAAAAGTTGAAATGTTTAGTGATGCGGATATTGCTGCAATGCTTCAAAAGAAAGGAGCTAGTGACCAGGAAAGCATCGCTGAAATTGTTCGTCTTTCTGATGGAAATATGTCAAAAGCTATCAGGTTGTACAATGGTACAGATCTTTTGTTTTCTGATTTGTTGTTTGCTTGGTTGCGCACAGCATACAAAGGTGATGCATCAGAAATGGGGCAAACAGTTGTGCAAATGAGCGCAATGGCGACAGATCAACAATTACAGTTTTTGGAATATGGTTTGCACTTTTTGAGAGAATTTGTTTTCTGGAAAACGACAGGTATGACACCTCGGATGAGCAATACAGAAATAGAAACCTCCTCAAAGCTGAGTGCAATTTTGGAATTGTCAAAAATAGAATCTATAGCAGAAATCCTCGAAGCAATGATCTATGCCATCTCTCGAAATGCAAATCCAAAAGTGTTATGGATGGCAGATACATTGGCCATTGGGGATATTTTAAAGAATAAGGTTAATAACTACGTTGAGAAGTTTAACTTTGCGTATCAAAACTAGAATTGTAGATGGGATGTACTAGTTGTAGTCCAGAGGGATGTGGAAATAAAGGCCATTGTGGCAGTGGTGGTTGTAATAAAATGAATACTTATGATTGGATCAGTACGCTCGAATTGAGTGATGCCACTGAATACAATTATGTTGAAGTTTCATTTAAAAATGGTGCTAGAAAAGATATTTTTAAAAATGAGCAAGGGCCTGGCCATTATAATACTGGAGATCATATTTTGGTAGAAGCTCAGACAGGATACGATGTAGGTCGTATTTCCCTCATGGGTGAGTTAGTGAGGCTCCAAATGAAAAAGAAGGCAGTCACTGAGGACAGAATTTTGTACAAAGTGATCAGACGAGCCAATGAAAGAGATTTGGAAAAACTCAATGAAGCTCGAAAAATGGAACAGGATTCACTGGTTCAAGCAAGGGCAATCGCAAGAACTTTAGGTTTGGAAATGAAACTTGGCGATGTTGAATATCAAGGTGATCTCAGAAAAGCAACCTTTTTCTATACTGCTAATGGTCGGGTAGACTTCAGAGAGTTGGTCCGGGTTTATGCCAAAGAGTTCAGAGTCAAGATAGAAATGAGGCAAATTGGTTCTAGACAAGAAAGTGCTCGAATTGGCGGAATGGGTAGTTGTGGAAGAGAACTTTGTTGTTCTACCTGGCTTTCAGATTTTAGATCTGTCAATACTTCTGCAGCCAGATACCAAAACATAGCAATCAACCAAACTAAATTATCTGGCCAATGCGGACGATTGAAATGTTGTCTCAACTACGAGTTGGATACCTACATGGATGAATTACAATATTTTCCTTCTCATGCAGACACCATTCATACCAAAAAGGGGAAAGCTCACTTGGTGAAGACTGATATCTTTAAAGGATTGATGTTTTATGTGTATGAAGATTTCAATATGAAGGGTGTATTTCATCCATTAGATAAAGAAAGAGTCAAAGAAATATTAGCGCTCAATGCTAAAGGAACTTTACCTGAAGATCTCACAGCTTTTTCAGTTCCACAAATTGAAAAAGAAAAGGAAATCGGATATGCTGATGTAACAGGAGAAATAGAACTTCCAAACATCAGAAAGAAAAAGAAGAATAAAGACAATCGCAAGCGAGAAGGAGATAGAAATCCAAATCAGAGAAATCAGGAAAATAGACCACCAAAAGAAAATCGAGGACCAGAAAGACCTCCAAGAGAACAATCAAATGGTGAAAGAAATCCAGATCAAGGAATAAAGTCTCAGGATCCGGCAAGACAAAACAGGCCACCTAAACCAAGACCAGAGCGAGCTGTAGATGCTAACAATGTACCTGGGGAAGCAAGTCCTAAACCTGCGGGCCAACCAAATGGCAACCAAACTCCTGGACCTCATAAAAAGAAGAAAAACTTCAACAAATTCAGAGGTAATAAAGGAGGGAAACCAGGAGGTCCGGGAAAAGATAAACCTGCTTAGGCGATCTTTTATAACAAATCCAATGTTCTAAATTAGGATCATATTTTTAAAAAATAGATAGAAATTATAAATTATGAGTTATGATGTTGTTGTGATAGGTTCAGGGCCAGGGGGATATGTTGGAGCGATCAGGTGCGCACAACTTGGCCTTAAAACTGCTATCATAGAAAAGTACAATACCTTGGGGGGTACTTGCCTCAACGTAGGTTGTATTCCTTCAAAAGCATTATTGGATAGTTCTGAGCATTTTTATAATGCTACCCATACTTTTACTGAGCACGGTATTGACGCTTCGGGTATAAAGATCAATTTGCCACAAATGATCAAAAGAAAAAATGACGTGGTAGATCAAACTTGTAAGGGTGTCGAGTTTTTGATGAAGAAAAACAAAATTGATGTCTTTACAGGTTTGGGTTCTTTTGTGGATGCAAACAACATCCTCATTACCAAAGCAGATGGTACAACAGAACAAATCACAACTTCAAAAGTAGTCATTGCAACGGGTTCAAAACCGATCACGCCTGCAGCAATGAACTATGATAAAATAAGGGTAATCACTTCAACAGAAGCCCTTCAAATTGATAAATTGCCAAAATCAATGGTGATCATTGGCGCGGGTGTCATTGGCCTGGAATTGGGAAGTGTATTCGCAAGATTGGGCACCAAGGTAGACGTCATCGAATTTCAAGATAGGATATTGCCAGGTATGGACAATGATTGCGCAAAGGAATTGACTCGTTCTCTGAAAAAACTTGGAATGACTTTTCATTTCAGCAATAAAGTAACTGGCGTTAAAGGAACTAAAACCGCTGCTACTGTAACATTCGAACCAGTAAGTGGTGGCGATGCACAAGAAATTAAAACAGATTATTGTCTCATTGCCATAGGTAGAAAGCCTTACACTGAGGGACTTGGATTGGAAAAAGTAGGTATAAAACTAGATGAGAGGGGTAGGATCGAAGTTGATGCCCATCTGCAAACAAATGTTGCGGGTATCTATGCCATTGGTGATGTAATCAAGGGCGCAATGCTTGCACACAAAGCCGAAGAGGAAGGTGTTTTCATCGCAGAGACCATAGCTGGACAAAAACCACACATAGATTATAACCTCATACCAGGAGTTGTTTATACATGGCCTGAGGTCAGTGCTGTTGGAAAAACAGAAGAAGAACTTAAAGCAGCTAATATCCCTTATAAAAGTGGGAAGTTTCCTTTCAAAGCTTTGGGAAGAGCAAGAGCTAGCATGGATACAGATGGTATGGTAAAAGTGTTGGCCCATGCAGAAACGGACGAGCTACTTGGAGTACACATGGTGGGACCTAGGGTTGCAGACGTGATCATGGAAGCTGTGGCCTTGATGGAATTTAAAGCAACAGCAGAAGACATGGCCAGAATTTGTCACCCGCACCCAACATATACAGAAGCAGCAAAAGAAGCAGCATTGGCTGCCACGGATAATAGAGCATTACACATATAAAATATCTTGTAGCCGACTAATAAGCTGCAAAATGACAAATGGCAAAAGGTAAAAGTAAAGATTCGGATAAAAAACCTCGTTTCAAAGAAGGAGGTACATTGGGTAAGTCCAAAAAAGACTCAGGTGATTTTTCTGCCTTTCAGAAAAAGAAAGAAAAAAAGGGCGATGTTTTATTTGGTAAAATCGCCAAGTCGTTTCCTGACAAGCTTAAGAAATTTGAAGAAGATGCTGAGCGATTCGCTGATAAAAAAGCCGGCATTGTCAGAGAAGAACCAAAAAAGGAGTTAAAAAAATCCGTAAAAGACCAAAAGCCTGTCCTTCCTCCTGCAAAGTTTGAAGAAAATGTAAGACTCAATAAATACGTTGCTCAGTCAGGAATTTGTTCCAGAAGAGCTGCAGCAGAATTGGTCAAAGCAGGTGAAATCAAAGTCAACGACGTTGTAAATAGTGATCCTTCCTATGTAGTCAAGGAGCATGATGTGGTTTCTTATCTCAATAAAGTCCTCAAAGTAGAGTCCAAAAAGATCTATATTTTGATGAATAAGCCCAAAAATGTGATCACTTCTTCAAAAGATGAAAAAGGTCGTAAAACGGTGCTCGATTTGGTACAACACAAGGTAGATCAACGCATTTATCCTGTTGGAAGATTAGATAGAAATACTACAGGTTTATTGCTATTGACAAATGACGGAGACCTTTCTACCAATCTGGCACACCCTGCCAATATGGTGAAGAAAATTTACTTGGCTACCCTTGATAAAAACCTCACATCCAGAGACTTAGAACAAATAAAGGAAGGGCTTACCCTAGAAGATGGCAAAGCTGAAGTAGATGATGTAAACTTCAATGATGGTAAAAAAGACGAAATCATACTTACCATTCACATAGGCCGAAACCGCATTGTAAGAAGAATTTTCGAACATCTAGGTTATGAGGTTATAAAGCTCGACCGTATTTATTATGCTGGTCTGACGAAAAAAGATTTGCCCAGAGGATTTTTCAGACAACTAGAAGATCAGGAAATCATCATGCTCAAACATTTTTCTGGCAAAGGCAAGAAAATCTAACGGTATTGGCAGAAAAATTAGACATAAGGAAACTTTCAAAAGAAGATATCGAACTCGTATTTGCCTCATTGGGCGAACCAAAATTTAGAGCCAAACAACTTTATGAGTGGCTCTGGAAAAAAGGTGCTACCGACTTTGAGCAAATGTCCAATTTATCCAAACCTTTGAGAGCGCAGTTGGCAGAATCCTATGAAATAAGGTCTATTACCTTGGATAAGGTACAAAAAAGTGAAGATGGAACTATGAAAAGTAGGTTCAGATTGCACGATGGTTTTATGATTGAATCTGTCCTTATTCCTGTTCCAGAAGATGACCGATATACGGTTTGTATTTCTTGCCAGGTGGGTTGTAGCCTCACGTGTTCTTTTTGTGCTACAGGTCAAATGAAAAGAGTACGCAATTTAGATACTGCTGAAATTTATGATCAGGTAGTTCAGGTCAATAATCAATGTTTAGAACACTTTGGAAAAAATATCACCAATATCGTCTACATGGGTATGGGTGAGCCGCTTTTGACCTATGCAAGTATGATGGAAAGTGTTGCCATGATCACTAGCCCAGAAGGTCTAGGCATGTCACCCAAAAGAATTACAGTCAGTACAGCAGGCATCGCAAAAATGATCAGAAAACTTGCAGACGATGGAGTGAAGTTCAATCTAGCACTTTCTTTGCATGCACCAGATGATGTAAAGCGAAATGAAATTATGCCCATCAATGAGCAAAACAATTTGGAAGTTTTGATGGACGCCATTCACTATTTTCATACGACAACTGGTAACAGAATTTCCTATGAATACATTGCCTTTGATGGTTTTAATGAAGGTATTGAAGATGCTAAAAATCTGGTCAAACTGTGTTCCAGATTCCCTGTGAAGGTGAATGTTATAGAATACAATACCGTAGAAGGTGTGACACTGACAAAAGCCAGGCAAGAGCAAGTAGATGAATTTGCACGGTATGTGAGGAGTAAAGGTGTCATGATTTCTGTAAGAAGAAGCCGAGGTAAGGACATCGATGCGGCTTGTGGTCAGCTAGCAAATAGAGAATAATTGCCTTGATTGCCGGCCAGATATGCTTAATCTTGAGTTTAAAGTAATGCCATGATTTTCTTCGGTTAATTTTTTTAATTTTGAAATTCAATCGTTCGGCATGCAAAAGCTATTTTCCTTATTCATCATCCTATTTGTAATCATTTCCTGTAAAGAAACTTCTCCATCGGGAGAAAGAATTGTGTCTGAAAAGGAACGATCCTATCTGGCTTATGATGTGGATATGCCCGGATTATTTGAAGCGGTCCAACTTGGAGGCGTTTTTCCAGATTCAAAAACATTTGTCGACTGCATTCCCAAAAAACCTATTGCCGAAATAATGGAAGAATATGAAAAAAGGAAAAATGGAGTCGGATTTGACATTAAAAATTTTGTTTTGGAATTTTTTGACTTACCAAAGGCAGTGGGCAATGCATTTGTTGTAGACACCACCAAATCAACGGCCGAACACATTGATACCTTGTGGACATTTTTGATGCGAAAACCAGATGTGCAAGTGGGGACTTTGTTGCCCCTGCCTTATACTTATATCGTACCTGGTGGACGATTTGGAGAAATTTATTACTGGGATAGTTACTTTACTATGTTGGGACTCGAAGTTTCCGAAAAGGATTCTACTATACAACTGATGGTAGATAATTTTGCCTTTTTGATTGACGAATATGGCCACATACCCAACGGGAACAGATCTTATTATCTCGGCAGGTCTCAACCTCCATTTTTTGCAGCCATGGTCAATTTATTGGCAAATGCCAAACAAGACCCAAAAATTCTGGTAAAGTATCTCCCGCAATTGGAAAAAGAACACACCTATTGGATGGAGCAATTCCAATTGATTGATGAGGTTCCCGGTGATGAGGTGAAGGCCGTTGGACGCACTGTGAGATTGGATACTTTTATGGTCCTCAATCGTTACTACGATGATCTTGCTACTCCAAGACCCGAGGCTTACAAAGAAGATTTGGCAACCGCAAAAGCTTCTGGTCGCAATCCAGAGGAAGTATATAAAAATCTCAGAGCTGGTGCTGAATCTGGCTGGGATTTTTCTTCCAGATGGTTTAAAGATGGGAAGACTTTGGCAACTATTCACACCATTGATATCCTTCCGGTTGATTTAAATGCTCTTTTGTACCATTTGGAAAAAACATTGGAAAAAGCTGCAATTGAAGCAGGACATCGAACAAAAACCTTACCTACGGCGGTTATGCTGCCAAAAGAAAGGAAATCTTTGATCAATATTTTTGGAATGAAGAGCGGGGCTTTTATTTTGACTATGATTTCAAAGAAGGTAAACAAAAGGAGTCAATGACTCTTGCTGCGGCATATCCTTTGTTTTTTGGTTTGGCAAACGACGAACAGGCAAAGGCAGTAGCCAGAAATCTAGAACAGTTATTTTTAAAACCTGGAGGACTTACTACTACTTTGGTAAATTCAGGTCAACAATGGGACGCGCCTAATGGCTGGGCTCCTTTGCAATGGATGGCCATTGAGGGGCTTCGGAAATATGGGCAGGGAGAAGTAGCTAAAAAAATTGCCATGTCATGGATTAAAAACAACGATCGAGTATACAGTAACACCCACAAAATGGTAGAAAAATACAATGTTTTTGATTTAAGTTTGGAAGCGGGTGGTGGAGAATACCCCGTGCAAGACGGCTTTGGGTGGAGCAATGGTGTCTACCTCAGGTTGTTTAGTGAATTCATAATTCACAAGGACTAAATAAGTTCTTGACAAATTTGGAGCAATGAATCCAATTTTAGCGCTCGTGGAAAAAATTATTGACTAAGCTTTTAGCTTTTAAATCACTATTGTTGCGACCAAATTTGCAACAGTAGGTGTTTTACTACCACCCAATGGTTCAATGGTGATATTCAAAGAAGTGGCATTTTTCATGTACGGTAAATCAATGAGATCTCCATTTTGAGGAGCATCGAGTACACCTAAGCTGACCATTTCACCATCTACATCAGCCCACATTTGGAAAACTTTTTGGGCGGGTGGACTTGCCAAATTACTAATTTTGAAAGAAGTTTTCTGTAAAGAATGATTGATGAAGACGGTTCCAACTGGCTTATTTTTGTCACTAAATTGCAAAACTTGAGTTTCTACTTCACGTACAAATGAAAACTTTCTATTGACTGATTCAAGGTCATTTTTTTCTGCTGATAATTTTGCATTTTCCATCACCAATTGCTCACTCTGCTTGGATAGTTGCCTGTTTTGATAAGCAAAGTAAATCAAACCAAGAGTGGCAAAAAGTAAGTACGTGGCGGCAATATTCATCCAAAATTTGCGATTTATGAGCGAGGTATTATTCGCTTTTTTAAGTATGGCAGCACTGTTGGTATCATGGAAATCAAGCTTTTGTTGCAATCTATTCTTTAAATCGCTAGATGGAGCAATAGCGTTTTTTCTGGCCAATTCTTCCAAACTAAATTCCCATTTTTTCAATTGTGGACACAAATCTGGATACATATCCAAATGTTCCAGCACTACTTTGTCTTGATGCTCGGAGGTCAGGCCAAGTACAAATTCTTCCAGTAAGCCGCTATTGATAAATTCTTCTTTTGTCATTGCCATTGGATTAATAAAAAGAAAATAAGAAACTTGGTAGAGTCTGAAACAAAAAATAAATGAGATAAGGAATTGAGCGCCAATTTTATTCTGGATTTTACAGTGCCCAGTGGAATGCCCAGATGTTGGTGGGTTTCCTGATGTGTAAATCCATTGAAATATACCAATTCTATGATTTGTTTTTGATCATGATTGAGGATGTTGATGTGTGTGCGCAAGTCAAAATTTTCGTTGATGTTATTTTCAGCAATATTGTCCTCTTTCAGTTGATCCATACTGTAAGTGAAGCCAGCTTTTTTTACTGCTTTGGATTGAATGGCGTTGATTGATAAATTTCTTGCAATTTTACTCATCCATGTAAAAATAGATGCTTTTGATGATTGATAATGATCTAAGTTCTGCCAAATTTTTACAAAAGTATCCTGTAAAACTTCTTCAGCTATGTGTTGATCTTTTACAATTCTTAAAATGATCCCAAATAGGGCATTATTGTATTTATCGTACAAGGTCATGATTTCTTCTTCCAGCTTTTTTTCAACGGCCATTCCAGTGGTTGTGGTATAGTGTAGAAAATGAACAACCGATCACTTGAAAAGTTTTTTTCACTTAAAAACATCCAAGCCGATCTTTTTCCTGTATATCCATTTAGAAAAGCTTTTCGAATAAATAATTTATTAATCGAACAAAAAAAGATGTTTTAAAAATGAAAAAAGTAATCCTTGCAATGCTCGTAGCAGCTCCAATGTTCTTATTTAATCAAGTAGGAAACGCTCAAAATCATCACAAAAAACAATCCGCAACTGCAGATATTGTTGACGTGGCCGTTTCTTCAGATCAACTCACAACGCTTGTAGCAGCAGTAAAGGCAGCAGACCTGGTTGCTACGCTCAAAAGCGATGGCCCATTCACCGTTCTGGCTCCAAACAATCAGGCATTTGGAAAAATAGACGGAGAAGCATTGGCTAGTTTATTAAAACCTGAAAATAAAAGCAAGCTCACAGCGATTTTAACTTATCACGTACTTCCAGTCAAATTGAGTAAGGCAGAAATCAGTGGCGCTATCAAAGCAAATGGTGGTAAATTGTCGGTAACTGCAGTTTCTGGCGCAAAATTTCAGGTGGCATTATCAGGTGATAACATCATTATTACAGATGCAAAAGGAGGAAAGTCAGCAGTTATTGCAGCAGACATCAATGCTTCAAACGGCATCGTACACATCATCGACACGGTAATTATGCCGTAAACAAAGAGTCATAAAAATTCAAACCATAAGGGAATAGATATCTTATTACTGTATTGTAAAATGTTTCAAAGAGACAAAATCAATACACTTTTGATTTATCTATTCCCTAATGGTTATTAAGGAAAATTCAATAATCATTGTTACAGAGTTTTTAAATACTCTATGATGGCAAGTTTTTCATTGCTATTCAAAATGTCTCCGTAAGTGTGTCCTTGATTGCTATATCCTTTGATGGTTGTATCAAAAGTGTAAGGATCCGTTTTAGCAGTGGTTACCTCATATTTCAAGCCCATTTTTTGATGATCGTAATTATTGGGATTGTTTGCCTTTTGCCAATAAACTGGTCGATTTTTGCTGTTTAAAATATCAGCCAAAGTGGGTACAGATCCATTGTGAAAGTATGGGGCACTCGCCCAAATGCCATCTAGTGGCGGAGCAACATATCCATCACCTGGAGTAAGGTTTGCACCAAATGGATTTTTTGAAAACCATGAACCATTGTACCGAGTGGTGAATGCTTGATTATTTTTATAAAACTCAATCACAGAGGGGTCAGTACCCACTTCTTTTTGAGAAACTAGAAAGTTTGGATAGCTATTTGGGCCTTCGTTTTCTCCGTGACATTTTGCGCAATTTTTGAGAAATAATGTTTTACCTGTTGAAGCCAATGATTGGTCAATAGTCCCTGTATATTTGGGAGGAGTCAATGTGAGCAAATAAGCAAGTACATCCTTAAAATTTTGGTCTACTGACCTAGCTTTTACTGTATCCTGAAGTGTAAGCAAACTAGAAGCCATCATCAACCTGGCAAAATCTCCTCTTCCTTCAGCAGTATGAAACATGGCATTTTTCTTTTTCAATAGCCACCAAGCAGGAACATCTACAGGATAAACTGACTGCGGAATGGCAAAAGACGGTGTTTCTTGCCAAGTGAGGTCATCTTGTTTTCTATGTGCAGCCAAGACCAAAGCCAATTTATCTGCTGAATTTGATCCCACTGTTTGAGTGCTTAATTTATCTCCCAATACTTTAACTGCTCTCGAAAAAGGCGCATATGCAGTCATTTCTTTGGAATTTTGTCCATATCTGGCCGCCACAGCCTGATCCAAGATACCTGCAAAAGCCGCTTGATTGCCTGTAAAATCTGCAAAAGTATTCCCTAAACCGATCATGAATTTTCCATCTACATAACCAGCATGACATTGATAACAATTGGGAGCAATGAGGTCTACACCATCTTTATTGATAAATCTTGTATAAGCAAAATTGAGATCTTGGTTGATTCCCGTTCTTTGTAGAGAATTGTCCTTTCCTAGAAACAATCCTAAAGTACTATTGAAAAGATCTGATGGTATGCCGCTATCTACAAAATCACCGTACGATAGATAGTTTTTTCCCTTTTCTGCATCTCCTGTTCGTTGACTTGAGGCAGGGATGAAAGTGCGGCAATCTGTACAATCTTCAATGATTTCTTCCTTCTTGCAAGATAGCTCAATCAATAAGAATAAAAAGATGGACCCGAGTACAAAAGTTTTCTTCAACATGGTAAAGTTTATCATTCAAGTAAAAGTTAACAGGCCAGAGCGGTCAGCAATATTTAAAATGGTGTTGCTTTATAAAAAAAGCTAAGGCTAGTTAATAATTAAAAAGTAATAAGTGATGATAACATCATCATCATCATTTACCATTACAAAACGTAAGAATTGGTACACAAGTTTACAGTAGAAAAGAAATTGTTTTTGGAATTAAAAAGAAGGAATAGGCAAAGGAAAGCCCAATAGAGCGCACTAAAAATAAAAAAAGCGATTACTTAGTAACCGCTTTTTTCTTTGGTGACGTGATTTTCGCCTTAGGTCTGGTTTTGCCATATGAACTAATGGATATCTTGCCCTTTTTGGTACGTCTGTCTCCTCTTCCCATGATGTAAAAATTTTAGAGCGCAAATGTAATGTATTTTTTCATAAATCTGTCAGAAATAATGTTTGAGATATAAATCAGAAAAAATATGGCCGGTCATTTCCATAACACTGGTAAAATTCTCCTACATTTTAACATTTACATTCAATCAAGGATATGCTGGGTTAATGTTTTTTTAAATTCAGGCTATGAAAAATAATTTGGTCTTTCAATTGTTTACTTTTGTAGTGTTTGCATCTTTGCACAACCTTAAAATTCAGTGAACTAAGAATTTCAATACAAGTCAAATGGGATTTTCAAAACAAAATTATCTTTTACTTATCATCTCTTTCTTCACGACCTTGGTAGCTGCTCAATCTCCAGTGAAGTGGTCTTTTTCCAAAGAAAAAATTTCAGATTCAGAATATACACTTGTATTTAAAGCAGACATCAAAGCTGGTTGGTATACTTATTCTCTATATACAGAAGACAATGGTCCAATTCCGACCAGCATCACTTTCGAAAATCAAGATGGCATTGAATTACTTGGAAAAGCGGTAGAATCAGGTGATAAAAAAGAAGGTGTAGATCCTTTGTTTGACGCATTTGTCATCAAGTATTCTTCCAAAAAAGCTTTCATCATCAAGCAAAAGATCAAAGTAAAAGATGCGTCTAAACCAACATCTGGTTATTTGACCTACATGACTTGTGATGACCAGACTTGTTTACCTCCAAAAGATGTTGATTTTTCTTTTAAGTTTGAAAGTGCTGGAGGAAAATCGGGAGCAGTATATCCTGCTGAAACTGAAAAAAAAAACCTAGGCGATAAGCCAACAAGCCCATCTGGCGACCTGGCTGAAGCTCCAAAAACTCAAATAAACGCTGTTGTAGGCATTCAAAATCCTACACAATCAAGCCCAAGTACTGGACTCTACAATCCAGTAAAGTGGACATTCAATTATGAGCAATTGGATGCTCGCACATTTAAACTCATTTATTCAGGAAAGGCAGAAGATGGCTGGGCAATTTATTCCCAAAAATCTAGTGAGGACGGTCCGATTCCGACTTCCATAACTTTTGAAGAAAAGGAAGGCCTAGTCAAAATAATTAGCTCGGAAGAAAAGGGGCATAAAAAGGAAGGTGTCGATCCATATTTCAATGCCTATGTGATCAAATATCTCTCAGATCAACCATTTACCATAGAACAGACCATAGAAGTGAGTGACGCTTCAAAACCAATAAAAGGATATTTGTCTTTTATGGCTTGCAACGATCAGACGTGCACTGCACCTACCGATGTTGATTTTTATTTTGCGCTTGATGGCAGCCAACCGATATTGGATGCCGGAAGCACAGCTGCAATTGGTCCATCAATCGAAGGGGGAAAGTTGGATCAGAGGATTCCAAAACTGTATGATTCATTCAAAAGTGCAGTAGGGCAGTGTGGTGCAGTTCTAAAGTCAGCGACGGGTTCTGGTCTTTTCTGGACCTTCTTGTTTGGTTTTGGTGGTGGGCTTCTTGCTTTATTGACTCCTTGCGTTTTTCCAATGATTCCAATTACGGTTTCCTATTTTACCAAAGATACCAAAAGAAAAGGTTGGGTCAATGGTTTGATTTATGGACTTTCGATTATCGGTATCTATGTCATATTAGGCTTACTCGTTACCGTATTTTTTGGGGCAGAAGCCCTCAACAGATTATCAACCAACTGGATTGCAAATACCATATTCTTTGTCATATTTGTCTTATTTGCCTTTTCCTTTTTTGGATTTTATGAGTTAACTCTTCCAAGCTCATGGACAACCAATACGGATAAGATGGCTGATAAAGGAGGCTTTGTAGGCATATTCTTTATGGCATTTACCTTATCATTGGTTTCTTTCAGTTGTACGGGACCCATAGTGGGGACGGCTTTGGTGCAAGCAGCAACCAAGGGGGCTGTAGTCGGGCCATTCACAGTCATGTTGGGATTTTCTACAGCGTTGGCTCTACCATTCGGACTATTTGCCGCTTTCCCGGCATGGCTCAATTCCTTACCTCGCTCTGGCAGTTGGATGACCAGTGTAAAAGTAGTTTTGGGTTTTCTCGAATTGGCCCTTGCCTTCAAGTTTTTATCCGTAGCAGATATGACCAACCACTGGGGAATTTTTAGATATGAGATTTTCATGGGCATTTGGGTTTTGGTTTTTGCTGCCATCACATTTTATATCTTTGGTTTTATCAAATTTCCACATGATAGCCCCATCAAAAAGTTTTCTAAAACTAGAATTGGTTTTGGCCTTTTAGCAGCCATTTCTACCATCTATTTGATTACTGGTTTTTTTGTAAATGACAAGACGAGCGATTATAACTCTTTAAAATTGATGAGTGGTCTTGCACCTCCTGCACATTACAATTTTTTTCTACCAGGCAAACCACTAGACCCGGCGCTTTCTTCTAAGTACACTTCTTATACTAAGTGTGCTCAGGGTATCGATTGCTTTAAGGATTATTATGAAGGTCTTGCTTATGCCAAAGAAACGGGGAAGCCGCTACTGCTTGATTTTACTGGTTACGGGTGTGTCAATTGTCGCAAAACAGAAGAACACATTTGGGTAGACGATCGCGTAAGAAAAATCCTGAATGAAGATGTCATATTGGTTTCACTTTATGGCGATGATGACAATCCAACGGGAGACCAATATAAAGGCGTGAGATCAAAATATACCAATGAGCGCATTCGCAATGTGGGTAAATTGTGGGCTGATTTTCAAATGGCTAATTTCGAAAACAATGCCCAGCCTTTGTATGTGATGGTCACGCCAGATCAAGAAGTCATCACTAATCCGAGACCCTATCAAGATGGAATTAAAGAGTATTTAACTTTCTTGGAGTGCGGGTTAGGAAGTTTCAGCGATAAGAGTTTATCCAAAGAATAGTATCAGAGACTCTTTTTCTTTCAATCAATTGTATCAATCTGTTGAGGGTTTAATGATACTCAGATCTACCACTAGCTGTATCCCAATGTCAATGACTAAATGAGTTTCCCTTACTAGCCATTAGTTGCGGAAAGTAAAACATCTTCAAAGTAAGTTATCCAAGTAATAAGCTGGGTAAAATATGATCAAATCAAATGCATATCTTTAGTCAAAAGACAAAAAACTATCGTCAGCACTGATCAAGGTAATCAATAGCTACTACTTAGTAAACCAGTAAAAGTAATTTGATAATCCTAAAGATTAGGCAACTGTATTTTTAGCAAATCCCCATTGCTTGATTGCAAGTAATCCAACCACTGTCAAAGAAATAGACAAAATAATTAATGACCATTCAGACATAGTTGGAATTGGTGCCCTACCTATACAAGTACAAGGTGCCAATGTAGCATTAATGACGTCATTTGTTGTATTTGCATTACCGTCATTACAAGGGGTACCATTTGGAACAGTTCCATTTTGGCCATTAGTACTTACAGCTGGTCCAGTAAATGTGCCACAATTTCCATAGGTGCCACGATTAGCTATATCAACTGAATTATTGATTGTTCCGGTGTTGTATAAACGTCCACCACCTTGTATGACAACTGCTGCTCCTGTTACATTTAAAGTACCTACGTTGATAAACATACCAATGATATCAAGACCTTGATTGACATTAAATATGCCGTAATTTATGATTGCTCCGATAGCTGCAATTCCTGCACCAGACATATTCATCGAGAAAGTTCCATTGTTGATCAATACTCCTTGTAAAGCGATACCGGGTACTGTGGTATTCATGATATTTGCTCCAACAGCAACGGTTACTGTATCACCCGCAGGTATTGAACTGCCTAAAGCATTCCATTGCGCTTGCATGGTAACGGTTGTATTTACGGCATAAGAAACTTGACAAAATAGCATAATGCTAAAAAGGATAGATAGCAACTTGTTCATTGGTAGACTGTTTTAATTATTTATTGCACCGTGAAGGTATCATTTTATTTACATTTTCAAATTTTTTTGCTCGATAATGGAGATCCCAAACTAAAATTTTAACATTTTTTAGTTCTTAAAACAGTTAAGCCTTCTTGTACAAGGCAAAAATAGCGCTCAAAAGGGTTACTAAACTGGAAAAGCATAAACACAAGGCCAATATCAACGAATCATCATTTTCTGATTTTATAAACCGAAAACTAGCATAAACATAAGCTGACAAAGAAATACAGCTGATGATGGCTACTGCTCTTACAGCAGTTTTGACTTTGTGTTGTAAGGATTGCTGTGTAGGTAATATGACCAGTCCCAAAAGTAGAGGAACTACCGTAAGGAAAACTGAGGGGTTGCCTTCTTTCATACCATACAAACCCAAAGAAATTTGTATCAGTGCGTGGATAATGTTGAAATAATGAATCTGCATTTTCTAAACTTAGTTGACATGGAGTACCTTCATGATACTGTCTCTTTTTTCTGGATTTTGATCGGCGAGTTGTCTCAATCGTCTTTCCTCCTTTGGGTAAATAACTTTATAATGACTACAATTGGTGATGGCTTTCATTCCTGCATCAGGAGTTGGAAAACTTAGTTTAGGATCGTATTGAGTCGATTTTTTCTCAAGTGCGGCAATATATTTTTCAAATAATGGTCGAGCCGTAACAAATCCTTGTCCGTCATCCAAATTTGTAAAACGAATGTAGCGCTCCTCACCACCCGTCCAAACTCCTACCACCAAACTGGGTGTAAAACCCAAAAACCAGCCATCTACAAAATCATTGGTTGTGCCCGTTTTCCCGCCAGCCTTTGATTTAAATTTGAATGCAAAATTGCGCTTGCTGTTATTTTGTAACATATCTGAAATGGCTGAGGCGGTCAATGGATCCATAGCAACACGCTTTGGTGAAAAACCATTATAGATTATCCGTCCATACCGATCTTCTATACGTTGTATGATAACAGGTTTGGAATACACTCCTTTATTGACAAAAGTAGTATATGCACCAACCATGTCAAACAAAGAAATATCCATTGCACCCAAACATACCGCAGGTGCATTGGGTACCGCCAACTGGCCATTGGGTAATTTTTTGTCTTTATCTATTCCTATTTTATCAAGTAGGGTTCTCAAGATTTCAACATCACCCAATTCTTTCATCAAACGAACGGTAATGGAGTTTTTGGAATATAATAAGCCATGATACAAGTTATATGGATTATAAGTAAAATTTTCTGTCGAATTGTCTGGCTTCCACTCTTCAGAAAGCACAAATTTTGCTTCACCAGGTTTGATGGTATAGGGCATATCAGTAAAATACTGACATGGTTTGATGCCCTTATATTGCATAGCTGCCGCATAAACGAATGGTTTTACGGTAGATCCAACTTGTCGGTAAGATGTGACGTGATCATACTTAAAAAACCGATAGTCGAGTCCTCCTACCCATGCCTTTACCAATCCAGATTTGGGGTCTAAAGCCAATAATCCAGCTTGTAAATGTTTGAGATGATACATCACACTATCCATAGGACTCATGTTTACTTTTTTGACCTTTGTTTTATGGTCAAAAACTTCCATTGTTATGGATTGATGGAAGATGCTATCAAATTGTGCTACATGGTTATTGTAGGATTTTTTGACATCTGCCCACAGACCAGATTTAATTAATTTACTGTAAAGTTGTAGCTCTTCTGGTAAGTCTTTTTCCTGCCTTATTAAATCGGCTATAATTTTTTCATTTACATCCAAATCGTGTGGCCAATCCTCTAAAAGCTGCATATTTTTTGACCAAAGGTTTTTATATCGATCCGATTCTTTTACGTGCCTTTCAAAATTTTGGGTTCGCGCAAGTTTGGCAGCATTATCAGCATTGTATGATAAAGGGTCTCGAGTTTTCCAAAATTTCCAAAATCGATCCTGCAGCCAAGTCATGTGGTCTGCCATAGCCTCCTCTGCAATACTTTGATACTCCAAATCTATACTGGTATAAATTTTTAAACCATCGAGGTAGACATTGTAAGATGATCCGTCGGGTTTCTTTATGCCATTTTCATCAAATATTTCATTGATTATTTTGGTGACTTCGTTTCTGAAATAAGGCGCTGGCCCCTCGGTAGGTTGCTGAGTCCTGAAACGACTCATGTCAACTGCAAGGTTCTTGAGACTATCAATCATTCTTTTTTCCTTACCCACCATTACTTTTTGAATGACTTCGTTTCTTCGAATTTTGGCTCTTTTGGTGAAGCGTACTGGATTATAATAACTGGGATTTTGGAGCATGCCCATCAAAAGAGCACATTCTTCAATCTTTAATTCCTTTTGATCTTTATTAAAATAAATTCTGGCGGCTGACTGGATGCCATGTGCACCATTCACAAATTCAAACTTATTGAGGTAAATAGCTAGAATTTCCTCTTTGGTATAATTGTGTTCCAGTTTGATGGCAGTTACCCATTCTTTGAGTTTTACATGAATAAGAGCAATTTTTGATTTCAGCGAACTTAGGTTTTGAATATCTGGCCTTTTATAAAGCAATTTTGCCAATTGTTGGGTAATAGTGCTACCTCCACCAGATTGCTTTTCACCCATGATGATGGTTTTTATTCCTACTCTCCAAAGTGATTTATAGTCAATCCCATTATGATCAAAAAAACGAACATCTTCAACTGCTATCGCTGAATTAATGAGGTAAGGATTGATGGAGTCATAGGCGACTTGTTCTCTATTTTCTACATAATATTTACCAATTACTACCTCTTTATCATCATATATAAAGGAGGCCAGATCATATTTAGGATTTTCCAACTCTTCAAAAGAAGGGGTACTGACGTTCCATAAATAAGTAAATAATGAAAAAATAAACACAGCCATTGAAATGGATATTATCCATAGTATTTGAGAAATACGATAATGTTTTTCTTCTTTTTTTGGTAAAAGACTGGATAACCAATGTTTGATCTTTGAAATCAATAGTGCTGTTTTGAAGACAAAATTTTGAATCTTTGGCAAAATAAACGAATTTCCGCAGAGTGATTGGTTTAAATTTGTAGACTTATTTTTTGAATATCTTACAACTTGCATTATGCTATACATCGTTCCCACACCCATCGGAAATTTGGAAGACATGACCATTAGAGGCATAAATATCCTCAAAGAGGTTGATGTTGTTTATGCCGAAGACACCCGCACTAGTCAACGACTTTTCAAACATTTTAATATAGAAACACCATTGAGGTCATTTCATAGCTTCAACGAGCATAAAGTGGTGAAAAACATTGTAGATGAAATAAAATCAGGAAAGAAAATTGCATTGGTTTCTGATGCAGGGACACCCGCAATTTCAGATCCTGGCTTTCTGCTATCGAGAGCATGCAGAGAATCTGAAGTGAAAGTTATTTGTCTCCCGGGAGCTACTGCATTTGTACCTGCCTTGGTCTCATCCGGACTTCCATGTGATAAATTTCATTTTGAAGGGTTTCTACCACACAAAAAGGGCAGGCAGACAAGATGGAAATTTTTAGGAACCTTGGACGAAACTTTTATTTTATATGAATCACCACACAGATTGATCAAATGTTTGGAAGAAGCTGTTGAGTTTTGCGGCGAAAGAAGGCAAGCTTCAGTTGCAAGAGAATTGAGCAAAGTTTTTGAAGAAGTAAAATCTGGAAGCTTGAATCAATTGATTGATTATTACAAATCTGATGGTGTTGTGAAAGGTGAAATTGTGATAGTCGTATCTGGTAAAGAGCCGGAACTGAAAAAAAAGAAAAATAAATATAGTGACCAAGAAGAAGAATAAACGTCTCATATTTATAAAAACAAAACAGAGCTTTGACATTGATGATTGGAAGGTATATGATTTGCCAACTAAGTCCAGCGCTAATAGATAAGAAATATTACCAATAAATAAATTAAGTGTAAAAAAGACATTTAATTTACAGCTTTACCTAAATGTTAAATATTGTAGATTTCACAATTAGGTATATAAACATAACATGTTGAAAAACAATATTTTAAACATTTTTTAAAAATGATTTGTGTTATACTTGATGTTCGATTTAAAATAATTAATGTGATTTTATTAAGAATTTCGAAATTTCTACAATATATTTGACCCGAGTGCAAAGTCAATTTTGACTTTAAATTCAATCTTTATCCAAAAAGTATTAGTATCCAAACATGACACGTATTTTCCAGAAATCCGTATACCTTACGGTATTTATCAGTTTATTTACCTATCCATTATTTTCACAGACAAATCCTCTTAGTCCTGCACTAGGCTTCGATTTATTCCTTGAAAGTAACCTTTCAATTAACCAGGGTGACATTGAGGGAGCCATTGCAGTGGGCGGCAACATGTCGGTACTCGGAAATGCTCAAAGAACTTCTGCCAACGCAACAGGTGGAACATCTTATGTAAGTTTGAGTGGAGCAAATTATGCCTTGATCGTTAATGGAAGTTTGGTGGGAGCCAATGGTTTTAATTTCAAAATTGATCCAAAAGCAGGTGGCTCCACTGTAAATCATTTTGTGCGTTTTGGCGCATTTAGTCCAGCTGCAACCACAGCAGTTGCGAGCAGTGGTGGTATTGATGTTGGAAATCCACCTACTGACCCCACTAAAAGGTTTATAAGAATAAATAGTACTACGCAGACAGCAGCTTCTGTGAAAAACGCAACTTCACTGATCAATTTCTCAACAGCATTCACTACTTTGAGGGCTAATTCAACAAGTTTAGCTGCGTGTACTGGCAATGTCACTCCAAGTGTTTCAGGTGGACAAGCTACCCTCAACTTAGGGGCAAATTCTCCAAATATTTGGAATATATCAGGCACTACGCTAAATGGCTATTCTCAGATCAATCTTACTGGAAACCTGCCTTCAGCTTTAAAACCTTTGATCATAAATGTTTCAGGATCAGGCTCTTTCAACTGGAGTAACGTAAAATTTGTAATGGGTGCTGAGTCAGACAATTCTATGGAAATCAATAGGGCCCCGTACATCATCTGGAACTTCAAAGATGTTACGACGCTCAATATTCAGAATTCAAATCTTATTCTTGGATCAATATTGGCACCCAATGCCGACCTGACCAACAATGGCACAGGAAATATCACTGGTCAGGTAATAGCAAAAAGCTTTAACAAACCACAAGCGGGTGAGCTTCACATTGCTAAATTCAATACGACTTTCAATTCATGTGGAGCAACTTGTTCTAATCCAACTGTAAGTATCAATGGAACTGTTGATATTTGTTCAGGTAGTTCTACAACCCTTACAGCAAGCGTCAGTGGAGGCTCAGGATATACCTACCTTTGGAGTACTGGTGCTACTACGGCATCTATTTCTGTTGCTCCTACAACACATACAACCTACACGGTCACAGTTACAGTTACTGGTGGTTGTACTTCGTCTGCTTCTAAACAAGTCACTGTTTATGATGCAAAGTGGGATAATGTAACCGTAAATTCAACTTGTAATAAATTATTGGTGGACGCCAATTTTAATGCAACAGGAAATTTTGTAGTTTCTTACACCTATGGTGGTCAAACATATACAGAACCTTCAACAGGTTCATTTTCTTCAACAGGTGCATTTGAGCTCACTGGCCAAGGTCCTGGAATATATTCAAATATTACCATCAAAAGAGCGTCGAATCCAGTTTGTACAGCAGTATGGCCTGAATCTATGACTGTTTACGCTTCTTGTGATGTTTTCGATTGCCCAGGAAACTTGATCGTAAATCCATCATTTGAAAACGGACCTACAGGTTGGGATTTTTCTGGAGGTAATTTGATTATAGGAAATTATGCTGCAGTATTTGGACTGAATTCCGGACAATTTCAAATCACGAACGGTTCTGCCAATTGGTTGTCTCAAGTTTTGCCAGGAACATATACTGGCGGTTCTAAAATAGACTTGTCTGTATATGCAGGTACTCACAATCCTTCCGGATTTAATAATACAGTTGGATTTGATTATTTTGACACCAACTGGAATTGGAAAGGTGGTCAAGCAGTTGAAGTAAATTCACTTTTACCTACGATGACCAAATATATGCTCACAGGAACAGTACAGGCCAACAATGGCAATACTCCTCCTGCCAACAATACTTATTATGTTACTGTAAGAGCCAGCGGTACAGGTGACTGGATAAAAACAGACGGCTGGTGCGTCGTACCACAAGTTACATCATGCAATGTAAGTATTAGCGGTGCCGACAATGTATGCGTTGGTGACTCAGTTTACCTTACTGCAACAAGCACTTCTGGTACACCGGTATCATATTCATGGAGCACTGGTGGCACTTCTTCAACAAAAAGAGTAGGTCCTACAACCAATACCACTTATACTGTTACTGCTACATTTTCCAACGGTTGTACAGCAACTGCAAGTAAAACAATAACAGTAAGCAATCCTCCATCAATTACGCAATGTGAAGTAAGAATAAACAATTCATGGAGTGTACTGGCTAATTGTATTGCAGCTGTCAATGTCGGCGATGATGTGGCGCTAAGCGTTAACCCAAATACATTTCCTGCAGGATATACACAAGTATGGGAAGGACCAAACGGCTTTTCTGCAACAGGAAATGATGCTTTCATATCTAGCAGTATCACCGCTGCTCAAGAAGGCAATTACACCGTTATTATATCAAATGGTATTTGTACCATTAGCCAAAATATCTATATATCTGTAAACCAAACAGACGATTGTACTTGTTTGAGCGGAAATCTTGTAAGCAACGGAGACTTTACCAACGGTTATACCAGTTGGGGCAGGTCTAGTTATGATGATTCTGGAATTACAGCTTGTTCTGATGGCATCAATAAGGCATACATTTCAAATGGAACTGGTGCAGAAGCAGTACTTTTTCAGGAATTAACTTCAGGAATTACTGGAAACACCAAATTTACTTATTCG
>ENA-UOWO01001916-UOWO01001916.1-activated-sludge-metagenome-genome-assembly--contig:-NODE-1916-length-26710-cov-5.119827_pt1 | contig 26710 bp, 18 predicted proteins | sample MGYA00238148_ERZ761564 | MGnify/ENA primary metagenome ERZ761564 (study PRJEB28885, sample SAMN05720194) | activated sludge metagenome | isolation source: Anaerobic digester | place: USA...
AATGGTGTTGTCTTGAACTTCACCCTTTTTTCTGTAATTATTGGGGTCAACTTCTTCTTTGGTACAGGATAAGTTGATCAATGAAAATATAAACAAGAAATAATAAAATGTTTTCATTTTAATTGGTTTTTGAAGTCCAAATAATTTTATCACTCAATGGCCCAACAAGGCCAGTGTTGCTGCAATATGCGGCTCGATAAGCAACTTTATTTTTTCCTTTAGCTAAATCCTTGATTGGAAAAGTATCTGTTACGGTCCATCTTTCATATGGACCATCATTTACCGATTTAAATACAATTACATTTTCTGAAGTTGGAATCTGTGATAAAATTTCCAACATTAAAATCCCATTATTTTCATTCAAATTCAATGATGGCTTACTGGCTTTGGGGGTTTTGCTTAACAAATGAATTTCTTTTACTGCTTTACTCTTCAACCCCAATTCGTCAATCGCCACAATGTGGTAGGTATATTTTGTGGATGGGGCAATAGATTTATCTTCATAATAAGGTGGAATTGTCATCAAATTTGCCAAAAGCTCGTAAGGTTTATCAGCCTCTTTGCGCCACAATTCATGCTTTACGACATCTCGAGAACTAGAAGGGAATATAGTCAATCGGATACTAGTATCTGTTACCTCATAATTTGTAATATGGGCTGGGGAAGGTGGAATCTTATCTGGTCTTTTCACTTCAAGGGTATCGGAAGCTGGACTCAACATGTAATCATTGTCCACAGCGATGATGTAATAATATCTTTTTTCATTCATGAGTGCCAAACTGATGGTATCGAGGTAGACATGAAGGCGGTGAATGTGCGTATTGAGCTTAGTAAAATTTCTTCCTTTACCATCAGCGGCATAAACATTGTAGCCAATGATGTCGGTTTCTGGGTGGGCTTCCCAATACAAAGAAATGACACCAGAAGTATCTGGAATGGCTTGCAAATTTGGGGCTTTTGCAGGGGGTAGTAGGTCGTACATCTTAGCATAAATAAATGGACTGTGGGCTTCATTGCCAGCGCTGTCTACGGCAATGATTCTGTATTTGTAAATGCCCTCAGTGGAAACACTGTCTATGCCTATGGTTTGTTTTGGGTCTAGCCAATTTTTTATAATCATAGTTTCATTTCCTAAAGTTCTTTCCAAGTGATAACTGGCAACCTCATGCGGTGAGTCATGGACAATGGTAAAACTTTTTGTAAGGTGTGTTTTACTTGAATCTGCAATTAAATAAGCTGGAGGCGGGGGAGTTTTATCTCTTCCCATACCAGTTTCAATGCTTGAAGGAAGACTTTCATCACCAAATGCATCGATACCAATTAATCTGATAAAAGTTTTCTGATAATTGGAAACAGGCAAGGAGTAGGAGTAGAATCTTCGTTCATCTTTTACAGAAACATCTACCATTTGAATGAAAGGAACGTCGCTGCTTTTTTTGAAATTTATTCCATCGGTTGAGGTTTCTATCCAATAAGCAGTGAAGTGGTAATCATGAAGTTTTTTATCCCAATTGATGATGACCTTTTCTTCAGCTTCTATGATTTCAAATATTGCTGGTACGAAGTCCTTCTTTTTATATATTACTTTGTAATCAGAAATGATGGCATTCCCTTCCGCAGCAATTTTATAAGCGTAGATGTCATCCGAGTTTGGTGGTGTGTCAAGAAAACCCAGACCTGAAGCTTTTGCTGCTGCAAATGATCTGTCTGCAGCTAGGTGGGTAAGAGACCATCTGTTGTGAAAGTTGTCATTTTTCTCAAGGATATTGGCATAAGAATCAAAATTGGTATTGCTCCAATTTCTATGAATGTTTTCAAGACTCACAACGACCATTTCATCTTTTGTCTGGAATGCGAGTTGTTCCATACCAGTAGAGTCCATTGGTAAAATATCGGCAATTTTTTCGTATTTACCATTTTTGGTTACATTCCTCCTGTATAAACTAATTGGACGTTTTAGATGGTGATACCAAAGTTGTGGGTGATCAAAACCCCATCTAAGTTTTATCTGATTTCCATGCCATTTTCCTATCAAGGATACATCTCCTTTTAGAGAAAAATCTTGGTTTATTTGCTTAGAATTCTGTGCATTTGCTGAATAAACAATGAGCATTAAAATTACTACAGCGAATGTCGCTGTTTTTAAAATTTTGGAGTCCATAAATTATCAATTATTAGTATCGAAGATGGCAACATCGAGTGTTACCAAAATACATATTTCTAATAAGGGCAGAAAATCTATGAATTCATGGATAAACAGGAAGACAAAAAGGTAGAAATGAAACGGTAGTTACTTAGGCTGCTTTTTAAAACAGGCGTTCAAATTACTTTATTTTGAAAATGGCATTATTAGTGACAATCAATTGCCCGTTGTTGATCAAAGTAAGCCCTTCTATGGTTGCATTGGATAGGATTCTGACTTGCTGAGCAGGGTCCACTGTCTCAGGTATCAAAAAACCTCCTTGATGTATTTTACCATTGAATGAAAAATTGATGCTATTTAAGGGCTGCCCGGAAAGTGGTATACCAACACCAATAAAAGTATTGGGCGCTGAATTAAAAGCTCCATTTTCGTTGATATTAAAGGCAGGAAACGTGATTGAATTTTTATTCCCTAGGACAAATAAATTACTTGTATTCGTCATGCTAAAATTAGATCCAGCCATAATATTAAAACCTATGCTGTCTATACCCGAAGTCAAATAATTCACCCCTACTGTTACATTGTCGAGAATTAACTTACTGGAATCTACTCTGATGTATTCATCCGTGCGTAAATTCCCATCACTCAAAATAAGGTTTGCATTTTCCAATTCAGCGAAAGCCGCCAATAAATTAGTACCTATATTTAAGGTAATCGAATCCACAAAGTTTCTTACAAAAAGTCCTTTACAAAATGCATTAGGAGGCAGATTAATCACATCAATAGATGGAAGCGTTGAATAATCATCAAAGATCACATCGTCCGCTGCTGTTGGAATTCTAGTAGCAGGGCATGAACCAGAACCGAATGACCAATTCTCCATTTGATTCCAATTTCCACTGCCTTTTATCCAATATAACTTGTTGGCATCTACAGGTGTTGTAAAATTGATATTTGTATTATTACCACCATTTGTACTGTTCTGACCATTGATGCTTGCACCACCTATATTTCTGCAATCTTTGATATTGATATATTGTAGACATTGATTTTTGATAGAAGATAAATTAAATGTTGTGCCGACTATATCTGATTTTAAAAAGGAGAGGTTACCAACTACACCCTTTGAAACAAAAACTCCTTCAATAACTAAAGATGCATTGGGATGGACAGATAATTTTGACCCTGGGCCAATGACCAATGAGTCATAAACGTAATACTGTCCACTTACCATATCTACTTCTCCAAGTCCTTCCAAGTATAAAGCATCAAATTTCAATAATCCAAAATTGAGGTCCATTTCACTAGAATTTGTGCAAACTACCCTATTGTAAATATTGGTTTGGTAGCCCGCAAAACTATTACTCACAAAAAATGTATAGTTTGAATTTAAGATGTTTGTTAATGAGTTGTTTAAAGTGAAGCTATTACTATAAATCTGGCTTGTACCAAGATCAAGTGTTTTGCTGTTACTGCTTGATGTATAAAATGAACTTACTTCAACTTTGTAATTATTGGTCTTAAATGTTCCTGAATAGAGGAAGATACCTCCTTTTGACAAATAATTGCGATCCAATTGCACAGTTGCATTGTATTTATTTATATATACTGAGACACAATACACTGCAGTTAATGTGGAATTAATTAAATAAGAATTATGATTTCCAGTCAATGATAAATTTATCCTACTGGTTGCAAACTTCTCATTAAATAACAAGGTATCTGTGATATTTATATCAGTACTCCCAAATTGATTCAGCCCAACAATTGTAACATTTTTATTGGTATTGAGCAAAAAAAGATCGGAAATAGAAAACTCATAAAATAGTGGAATTTCTACTTGGACTGAATTAACTCCAGTATTACTATTGTTGTCAAAAACTACCTTATCATGAATCCCAGGCAAACAGGCGGCACTCACTCCTCCACTCGATAACGACCAGTGCCCGATGTCATTCCAAGATCCATTGCCTCCAACCCAATAATAGGTAGATTGTATGGCCGTGTTGGTTACCACCCAGGTTGAAATTGGTCCAGCTATAATGGAATTATTGGCAATAAATACAGTTGCTGGGGAAATGGGTGTAATATCCTTTATCAACATGTTTGAAAATATGATGGTATCTTTATTTGATTTTAGATACTTTGTCTCTCCAGTGTCCTCAGCTCTGATTGTATAATTTCCATTGCAGCTTGAGGCAGGAATAATAATTTCACAATTCAGATTGAAAGTATCTGGTCCCGAACTCACAAAAGGGTAATTATTGAAAGAAATACCACCCTGATTTTTTGTAAAAGTTAAGACGTTTTCCACATTAAATTCTCCTTCTGTTGAGGTAATTTGAGCATTGTCTAATGTCAAGTATCTAATACCTGACCTATTTCTCATGGACAAGGCTTTGATATTTAAAATGAAATTTTCTTTCAGAATCACCCGATTAAAAGTATAAACCTTATCTGCACTTACAATCGAATTGATGAAATTCTTTGCAATGATGGTATAGTCTGTGTCGTCTATGTCCACATTTGCAATAAAATTTATTCCATCACAAGTAATCGTATCATTATTCAAAAGCAATTCTTTTTCTGATTCTTCATTTACGACAAAATCCCTGCATAAAACATTAAACCCATTTGTATTAAATTTTCCAGAACTCACATTGATATTTCCAAGATTGATATTGGTTGTCATGACTTTTAGGTCATTCAAAAGCCTGTATTGAGCAGTTCCATTAAATTCCACATTGATCAAATCAACACCGTTGGAATTGATGAAACTTTCGTTAGTTCCGGTAAAGCTCCATGTAAAATTTCCTTGCCCCAAAAATATGGTAACGTCTGGATCTAGAATCAAAGAGCCAGCAACTTCAATGATGGTTGTCGAAGAAATATTGGGTAAAATATTGATTTTCAAAGAAGCAATATTGTTAAATACAATGGATTTATAAGAATGAATTCCAATTGGGATGGTCAATTCAGGACAAATTGTGCTACATGTGTTTGGAAAAGAAAATGCATTAAACACAATGTTGTCATTGTAAGAAGGGAGGCAACCTGCATAAGGGCCATTGCTGGATAATGACCAATGTAAGGTATCATTGATGCTCCCATTCCCTCCTATCCAAAAATAAGTTTTAGTAGGCTCGGGTATGGTGTCAAAAACTATACCTTCATTGTTTCCATTGTCTCTGCCATTCAAAACTTTAATTATACCAATTCCTTTCATATCCTTGACCAAAGCGCCATTGATTGCAAGGGTATCATTGCCAGTGTTGTTCAAAAAGGCTCTGCTACCTGGCTGATCTGAAGTAAGAGAAAAAGATGAAATACACGAATTGGTCGTATTATTCATCTTGAATATAGGCGTATACAAAGTGTCATTATTATTGATTTGGAGCTGAACATTTTCATTCAAAACAAAACTGTCAATGATCTCTATGCTACCCGTTATTTTTATAGTACTTGGTGATAATAATCGCAATTTTTGAAAGCTCACATCCTTATTATTATTTGCCAAACTCGCATTAAAATAGCTAATACCACAACTGGCCTGAACACTTGCAGGTAATGAGCAGTCAATTTCTACAGTAGGAAAAGTTACAAATCTGCCGGGTTTAATATTCTTACAAATCAGTTTACCAGTTGTTGTAATAAAAGACAGATTGCTCTGTCCTATTTCAGAACTCCATTCGCCCGCTGTGAGCACCTTATTCAGCAAAAATATCTTTGTGGTATCTGATCTTTTTGCATCAAATAAATTACAGGAAATGTGATCTTCCAAAATCAAATTTCCTTTATGGATACTGATCACTTGTGATTTAAATACATCTTTAATCCTAATTATCTTTTGTTTTTCACCATTAAAACTTACTGTAGCAAGGCTGATGCCATTTGACAAAACATTGGTAGAGTCCATTCCTTTAAATTCGACAATATTTTCTTGTTGATCCCATTTCAACTTAGAGGATAAGCTTAAGCTCCCATAGATTCTAATAACTGGAATGGTATAAAAATTATTGATTACGCGGCTATTAAATGCAATGGTTACAGAATCATCAATAGCAGAAAAATCAGCATTTTTGCATATTGGAATTGTGTCACTTGCGTCAATGATAATTGCATCATTTCCTGAAAAAGAAAAAGCATTAAAAATAACGGTTGTATTTGAGTCAGGAGTTCCTGCACCCCCAACTCCATTGCTTGAAGTACTCCAATGCGAGGCATCAATCCAATATCCAGAATTGCCTACCCAATATAAAGTATCCTGACCATTGCTTTCATAGAAACAAAAGGATAATAAAATACAAAAAAGAATTCGAAACATTGGTGGTTATTTAAAGTGGTGGACACTGTATTTCTACAAAATTATCAATTAAAATTAAAAAATTAATGGGCATTTGATTTCAATTAATTCAATGAATATCAAAGTCAACATTTTTTGTGCTTCCTCTTTCTGTCTGTCCTGATTCATAGGATTTATTTGCCCTAAATCTCACCTTATTTGAAAATCCTCCAGAGCCCGGTCCAGAAATCAATCTACTATTTTGTATGCCTTCTGTTACGTTTTCTAAATCATCTATCAATGAATTGACTTCAGAGGTACTCAAAGTTTGGTCATAATTCAAACCATTTCCGGTGTTGAAATCTCCTGTTCTGGTGATGTCAACCCATTCTTCTCCAAAATCTGCATATTCTTCAGCATCACGCAAGACATCTTCTAAAACATAATATTTTATTGAAAAGTCATTTAAGTAGTCAATAATTGGTGCCGATGCAGCTGCAGCATACCCAATACCTCCAGCTGATACTCCAATAAACACATCATCTTCATCCTCATTTCCAAGAATAGTTGATCTAATGGCGTGCTCATTTAAGGATTGTGATACTTCCTCAGCATTATACCAAGTATAGTTTGTGCTTGGCAAATTGGGGAAGTCAACTGGTATATTTTCATTTCTTCCTTGGTTATTATTACTTCCACCTCCTTGCGAGTTTGATTGGTTTGTACCACCATCAGCACTTTGTGCGCCATAAATATTAAATCCGCCGCCGCCAAGTACGATGGCTCCACCACCTGTAAGATCTACCGATTCTGATTCTACACCTGTCCACTCACCTTGGTATTGGTCTCTGTAAGTTTGTGCAAAGGCGCCCAGCAACGGTTTAGATAAAGAAGTATGAAATGAAGACGTAAATGGATCTGTAATGGTCACCCTAGCTGGCGAGGTGTAGAGGTGGTCATTATCTATATCACCGTCAATGTCGATGACATCAAAACCTTCGAAATTGGTAAAATTTAGACGTTGGTAACCATTCTTTTCTTCATAATCTATTGTCACATCCTCCATTTTCTCAAGTAGCGTATTATACCTGCTAGTCTCAAATTCAAAGGCATACAAGAGAGTCTCTCCAGCTTCTACAGCAGTCAATGCCGAAATTTCTGGTAATTCGGGCTCTACTTCATATTCAAAATCAAGAGATAGTGTATCTAAAAGTACTTGACTGACGATGATTTTTCTGCTTAGACTATTACTCCCAACGAGAGTTTGCACCAGTTGTTTCCTTACTACTTGTACGATGTATTTTTTATTGTTTTCAAGGTTGGGCTTATCCCAATTTAGTTTTTTGTCAGCTTCATTATAACGCAGTGGCTTGCGATGCTCTTCCTCACCATATTGATCTTTAAAGACAGCGAAATATTCATATTCTTTTCCATCATATCCAGTTTCATAATAATAGCTACCCTCCATATTTGATCGTGTATGGACGTAGTGGTTTCCTGCATGTTCTCCCTGTAGATAAAATTTCTGATCCTCTGCAGGTTTTGTTTTACCAACTTCGGAAGCAGGAATTTGTGATGGCAACGCTGTTGTTTTAAATGTAAAATCAAATCCTTCTTCCCATTTTACGCCATTTATTTTTACGTCTTTCCATGATCCATTTTTATATTCCTCAGCGCTTACTTTTATTTTCATTCGGTATTGTTTCTTTCTTTCATCGCCATCGAGGCCTGCTAAAGCATTAACGGGATTATAACTAGCACTTCTACCATCTTCTGCGACGAGCTCATATCTTTCATCTCTTTCTGCGGTGGCACAATTATTACAATCAGAAGTGAGGGTAAAATCACTTTCGACCAATACAGGCTTGATTTGATGTGTTGTGCCATCTACATCAGGTATATACAAGCTTTCGTTGATTGGAACTGTGAAACTTACTGAAGGATTTACAAAAGGGTCAATGTCTCTATTATTTTCTTCATTGGGGTAATATTCCGCAATGATGGGAAAGTCAAAAGGGCTTGTGATAGGAGGTACACACTTTTCGCCGACTGTGATCATCATGCGTGTACTCCCCTTTATGGTTCCGCCAAGCAAATTGTATTGCAGCACTGCTCTGCCATCGAGCCACATAGGATCAGGTCCACCCGCCGTCAACATCATTGCCGCTATGATTTGTATGATTTTAATGTCAATTTCCTGTCCCAATATTTTACCTTTCACTCCTATTGCACCATCCAGACCAGCATATGCCCTACCAGTACCATACCAGCCATTTACTCCCGGATCAGTGACCTCACCATCGCTCGTAAAGCACGAAGCACCATCTAAATTGACCAACATCACATCCATACCTGTGAAAATGGAAAGGCTGGCATAAAAGACGGCTCTAATTTCACAACTTGCCGCTGCATGAAAACCCATGACAAAACCTGCGCCAGTTGAAGCTGTTGAAGCATCTCGATCATCCTCTTTCGCACCTCCATCAAAACTACCTTCATCACTTGATACTGAGCCAAAAAGCTGGGCAACTTCTCCTGGAGGATCAGGTAAATAATTGGGAATGTTTTGACCAATCATAGTATACATCATGGCACTGAAACTTGCGTCTAATCCAAGATTACTGTTCTTTTTCTGGTTTTGTGTGAGATTAAATCCAGGTAGGTCAAAAACTACCCCACCAAAATCGGCATTGTATGGGTTTCCTGCATTGAAAAACCAAAAAACATCGTCTTCATCTGAATTGCTCGCTTCACCAGGAAAGAAGGCTTCATCGCCAATTGCAAAGGAAGAATTAATCAATGTTCGATCAATGCCAGCTCCATATAGGATTCCAGGTATAATATTGGCTTTGATCGTATTTGTACCCAAAAGTGCAACTTTATCAGGAGCGCTTCCTTGGTCCATAAATGTCAACTGTGTAACAGATGTACCGTAAATTCTTGCATCATTACGCATGGAATAAGTCAAGGCTAGTGACCAGAAATCTCCTCCAAAAGCTATAGATTGCAAACCATGGGTTTCATCCCACGTGCCAGAAACGAAAGGATCTACCATAAAAACCTGGTCAGCTATGATGTTCCAACTTGTACGGAAAGCCAATGTCCGTTCCCCATATCGCGGCTCAGGTTTGTCGTCTGAAGGAGGAGGAACTGTTGTAGCATCACCATTTTCCATGATATCTTCCATAGAAATCGTCACACTTGGGGCTGTTGCATTCCAATAAATACCACCACCAAATCCATTAAAGTGTGCGATGGTAAATGGAGGAACGAGGGGCAATCCTGGCCACAATCTTGCCATACCATCAAAATACCACCAGCCATAATACCTTTCTGAACCGAATGGTCCATTTTCTGGCCTTCCATAATTGCCAAAACCAGCTTTTAGGGACATGTTGAAGACGCCTAAACCTAATTCAACATCACCGGTAAAACCCTTACTGCCATCTTCGTTTTGTAACAGGCAGACTTCCCCGGCAACTGTAAATGGGTCAAAGCCTAGTGTAGATCCTGGATCACTGCCCCCAAACCGACCACATTCTATGCGCACTCCTGTGATCTTGAACCGATCAATGCCATCTGCGTTCGTATTCAGATTGCTTAAAAAATTGAGTCGAGTGCCAATCATAAAGTCAGCCATCCCTGAACTCAATGTGAGGTCAATATCAAAATCAATGCTGATCTCATTGCCCGAAAAACCCAATGCAATGTCATTGATAGAAATCGGAAATTGATCCACATTCTCTTGAGGTGTGATATCTCCGGGTATACCTTCACGTAGTAAGCGATCTAAATTATCAACGTCATATTCGTATCCTTCAAAACCTTCAAATTCAAAAATAGGTCCTGAATATAGGTTTCCACAGGTGCCATCTTGGAAATCAACTCCAAAAGCAAATGCACTTCCTGTACCATCTGTAACCATACTTTCTGTGACGAATCCTTGCGTTGAGTTGTAATTGAGTTGAAAATCTGCCAGTCTGATTTGGAAACCAGGAATGACATCCGGTAGCTCTAGATCCCCTGGAATATTTTCTAAAACGTCTATGACCATTTGGCCTTTGAGAAAAGTACTTATTTGCGTCGGACCATTTCCTGTAGTAAATTCTACATAACTGTTTGGACAAAGGGCTGCTTTTGCAAGTGAAATAGGCACACTGATCAGTGTATCCGGTAGAGCAATGGCATGGAATGAAAAGCTATTGTCTTCATCCCTATCTATTACGGCTCTGTAGTTGATGTAATCGACATCACCAGTTATTGGAGGATTGATGCCACCGTACATCCCCCCACTTACAAAAGTATTTTGGACAATTTCAAGTTTAAAGGTATCTATCGAGAAACCCCAACCTTCCATATTCCCGTCTCCAATTTCTAGTAGACCTGTTACCCCAACATCCATGGTAAGACTTGGATCAAATATTAAGTTGTGAATGAATGCTCCACGACGTGTGCCATTTTGAAATTCCTTCGGGCTTTTCATTTCAACGTCTTTAAGGAACATTCCTCTCCAAAGTGTTAAAAGATTTGCATCATCACCGTAGATGGCTTCCACATCATATTGTTCCGGGAATTCTATGTCTAAAGGGTTTTCTAGGTCAGAAGCATCCATACTACCAGTGCCAGGTACAAAAGTCCATCCTTCAAGTCCTGTTACTTGAAAATCATCCATGTCAAATCCAAACATCAGATGGGTGCCTGTCATTTCTGCATTGTCATTGTAGGCGTATAAACTTGTTGACGGATCATTTCTTTTGTCAAGTGTCATTTCAAACCTACCCTTTACCTTTCCTGAGCCAATCTCTCCATTTTCATCTGGTACAATCACATTGCGGTCAAAGGAAACTTCACCTCTTATGGCCATCGACTTCATGCCTTCACAATTCATTTCAATATAGCAGTATTGATCTCTGATGGTCTGATCATCTCCAAGTCCACCAAAAGTCTTAACATCCATATTGCCAAAGCCCACTTTGCGATTGTCGAATGCTTGATAAAGCAAGTATTCTCCACCGATGCCACCTGGAGTGAGACAAACATCATTGCCTGCTATACTGATCCAAAAATCTTCGGCAAGTGAGGTCATTTCCAAAATGTTGATCAAAGCGATAGATGCTCTATCGGCTTCAAATTTCATGTCCAATACTCCCAATACAAATTGCCTACCTTCCAGATTTTGATTGATTCCCAAAGGCACACCTGCCGACTCTCCTGCAGCCATGTTGAATACACTTCTTATGGTGGAAATATCGTCTGCCAAAGCAGCCAATGTCGCTGATGGACACTCAGATCTTCCTACAAAAAGTGTATTGTAAACATCTCCCAGGTCATACTCACCTCCACTGTCATTTCTTGCTTTAGCAGATCCTGAGTAAACCCTTCCGTTGCTATTTACTTTGAGATTATTAAATTCTACAGCGACTTTCATATCATTGAGCCACGGCACTTTGATGGCGGCAGTTCCTTGAATGGTTCCCCCATTTTGCGAATTGACCTCGATGTCTTCCATTTCAAAATAACCAATCTGCCATTTAGATAAGGAGGCAGGATTTGCTGCATCATTACTAGAAATATTATTCGTATAGTGGCAATTTTCGTAACAATCATTGGTGTTGTCATCTACTTCTTCATCCACCACATCAGTAATTTTATAGCCAAATCTTCTTATTTCTGAATACCCATTATTGGCAAATACAATTTCATTGAAGGGGTCAATTGCCCTGATTCTCAGACCATATTCATGGCCTTCCACCAATTCCAGGTCTGAACCGTCGCCATTGTAAATGTAATTTTCATCCTCTGTCACTATTTCCAATTGGTGTTGAGCTGCGCCATCTAGAAATAATAGATCAAGATCGGCGTCAGGATATTCCGTAAGGTCGATCATTTTTACTTCGTACTCCAATTGATCCCTCTTTACAGGATCAGACATGGTAGGATTCCAAAGCAGGTTGAATGTTTCTGTCAAAATATTCTCGCCTTCATAAGGGGAAATAATATTGAGTTGATCACCATAGTGAATGGCAAAAGGTTGTGAGCAGCCAACAGATAAAGGTTGGAAAGAGGATTGGAAATCATAAGCATTGATGCACCATACATATTCTCCTTCAGGTAAAACTCCATTGATGTTGAGTTGATCAGGAGGTATGCCTATAATTTCAAGATCTTGAATGGTAAGGCCACCGTAAAAGGAAGCTATTTCTTCGCCTGTAAGGTTGACCACGCCATTTGCAGGAATGGTGACTGGCACATCAATTCTGAAACCAGGTAAGGTTCTGATGGATACGCCATTGTTTGTCCCATGTAACTCCCCAAGAAAATAAACATCTTGATCCGCGTCAGTGTAATTGATGACCGTTATGGAGTATTCTTGCGGATTATTGTAATAGGCTGCAAATTCCCTTGGATAGGGAGGATAAAAATTGATGATCACTTCCATAGGTCGTTGTGCCACTAGGAGCTGAGCCCAGAAAAGCAAAGCAAAGGCGACGTATTTGGACCAATTGCGGTAAAGCGTGTTTGGGGAAACCATGTTTTGAAATTTACCCTTCAAATATCCCGCTACTTTATGGAAGGGGTACTAGCCAATTCCCACAGTGAGAAAAAATACTGGAATTCATAGAGGATTTAGGTTGGTTGTACAACCCCTATAAACCATCATATTGCTATGGCGCAATTAAAAATCTTATTCCCCTTACTTATCATAAACAAGAAAATAGTCCCAAGCCGCTTTCGAAATATCAGCAATAATTTGTTCACACGTTGCTGCATTTTCCTTAGCATCAGTGACAAAAACACTGATTATAAAGTATTTTCCGTCGGGTAAAAAAACGAGCCCTATATCATTGACAGCTGCAATTATTCCAGTTTCTTTGTGAGCACCTGACCAGCCAGTTTTATGCGCTACAACTGTTCCTTTGGGCAGCGCTCCTTTTAGACGACTTGCGCCAGTTGTAGTTTCTTTCATTACTTTCCAGATAAAGTCATGGCTGCTTTTTGACAATAACTTTTTGCTGTTTTCAAAATAAACTTTCAAAACATCACTTGCACATTTGGGAGTGGTCCAATTTTGGAATTGCAAATCCCAATTGTTTTGCATGACTTCCTCATTGATTTTGATGGCAATATCTTTAAATCCATTTTTCTTAAAATGTTTTTCCACTTTACTTGGTCCACCCAATAAGCGCAACAACACATCACAACCTACATTGTCACTTTGAGAAACAGTATATTCTAAAATTTCTGCAATGGTAAGCGATGCTCCTTCGGGATATTTTTCACGCAAAGGGCTCCACAGACCTGGTAGCAATTCATGCTTTTCTATTTTGACCTTTTGGTTTAGGGAGAGTTTACCTTTGTCTACTTCCGTAAGGATCAATATGCCAATGTGAAACTTGAAAACACTTTGCATGGGAAAGTGTCGTTCACCATTTAATGACAAGGTGTCCTTACCATTATTTCCAATTATAGAAACACCAACAACTGCCTTTTTTGAAGCGGTGATTTGGGTTATTTTATCTCTTAATGAAGTGAGCGATTGAGCATTTAGTAGAATTGTAGAAAGAATAAGGAGGATCGTCAAGCTTTTTTTAAACATTGGTAAAATCTATTTTTGTTTGTAAATGCAATGTCTAAACGCTAACGAAATCATTCAATTGTTAGTTACACTCAAAATAATTTATACTCTAAAAGCAAATTCAAACAGCTCTTAAATAGGTGCATTGAAAACCAATATTTTAAGAAGAAGTTTCAACGATTTTAACATGATCAACCAACAATTTTTTTTGACCAGACTTTGATTGATTAAAAAAATGAGCTGCAATGTTTAATGGGCGCATGCTGTATCGCTTTTTTTGTCGATGACCAGTGCTCTTATTGAGGATTTTCTTTAAAAGTTTGATGGTGTCAATGATGTAATCGCCTTTGTTGAGCATCACACATTCTGCTTTTGCGGCGTGGGCAGCATCTGTCACCTCACTTCTTGTGGCTATTCCAGATTTGCTAAAAGTTTCGAGCACTTGTGTAGCCCAAATAACGGGAGCATGGGCAGCCTCACAAATCCACAGTATTTCATCCTGTATTTCACTGAGCCTTTCAAAACCAATTTCTACTGCCAAGTCTCCGCGCGCTATCATTACACCATAGGATTCATCTTTCATGGCCTCAATAAGCAAAGAAGGTAAATTGATAACCGCATCGGGTGTTTCTATTTTTAAAATGAGTTTTGGTTTCTTTTTGTATTTTTTGAATGCTTTTCTGATCAGCTTAAGGTCTGCAGGGTCTCGTAAAAAACTACAACCCACAAGATCGGCATGTTTCGCGATAAACGGAATGCTTTTTAAATCTTCTTTAGTTAATGCCGGGACATTTATGTGAGTGTCTGGAAGGTTTAAGCCCTTGTCTTTTTTTATGAATGATTTTTGCGCGGGGACTCTAGTAATTTTCAAGAATTGCTTTTTATTTTTTTTTACAACCAATCCTTCAAATTTTCCATCATCTATGATGATTCTTTCTCCGTCCTTTAAATTGTCTAAAACGCCGAGCTCGTAGCATGCTATTGCATTTTGATTGCGTTTGACGGTTACTCCAGGCTCTACTAATAAAATTTCCATGCCCAAACTGACTTTGAGTTTGCCTTCCTCTTTGCCTTTTCCTGGCAAATCAACGCGCATCTTGGGACCTGCAATATCCATGTAAATCTTACATGCGCTCCCACTTTTCACAGTGGCATTATGCACAGCTTCTATCAAAGACATCCAATTTTTTTCATCGCCGTGTGCACAATTGATGCGAGCTACATTCATGCCCGCTTCGATCAATTTTTTAATAACAGGAATATTTTCTGCAAACGTGGTATCCAAGGTGACCATGATATGCGGAATAGAAGGGTCTTTCTTCAATCCAAATAAATTACCCGTAAAAACATTTAATGTATTTTGAGCACTATAATAATCCAAATCAGACAATTCCTTTTCACTCAAAGTTGCACCAAGTCTTTGCCTGATGGATTGTACCTGTTTTAAAACATGACTTTCTGAACTTGCTAAACTCGACAAACCTGCGTGGTGCAATTCATCTTGTAATGCACGAATGTCTTGATTCCTTAGGGCTAGGTATTGGATAAGATTTGTTGCACTCTTTTGCTGCATCTGATGCAAAGAAGAGATCTGTTTTTTACAATTCGAACTCGCAGTGATAATTTTCTTTTCAAGTAACTGAAGTTCGTATTGTAGTTGTTTATGGCTTTCCATGACGATTTAAATAATGTACAAATTTACATGAATTTGTTACCAATTTCATCACTAAATGAAGGGTAGAGAAAGATTTAACATTGGATTTACAAATCGGATTTGGAAGCTCGGTTTCCGGCGATCAGTTAGCAGTTATTTTTACTTTTTCTTACCCGGCTTAGGCAAATAATTTTCCTCATAACGCTCAATCCATTGCGCTACAGTGATCTTTTGCATCAACTCAGCAATAAGTTCATAAGGGATGTCCTCCATTTTTTTAAACCTTACACAACTCTTTCCCATATCAAGTTTTTGTTTGCTGTGCTTGGGGTATTCATTGACAAACCACTCCAATAGTTTTGGCTCTGCATAAATCCCCATGTGATAAAAATTGATGGAAGCTTTTTGTGAAGAAAGACCTGCAAAAGGAAGAGGTTCTTCAGGCTTGCAATGATAACCTCCTGGATAAATTGTATGAGGCACAACATATCCCAGACCGCCGTAACTTATGGCAGCTGCAAATCCATCAGGTAAGTTTTTTACAATTACTTCATGCAATTTATTAAAGGGTTCTATTCTGTCTTCAGGTAGATTTTTTAAAATATCCTCAACTGTAGTGCCTTGTGCTTTCATCTTAAAAAAATATATAATGACTCACTTTATGTAATCTTCCTGTACAGACGCAAGGCCTTGCGTCTCAACATATTTTATAATACCTGAACTTTCCACTTTATGAACTATGGGCGAAAGCTTTTCTCCCCTTCTATTCCTGTACAGACGCAAGGCCTTGCGTCTCAACATATTTTATAATACCTGAACTTTCCACTTTATGAACTTTTCAATAAATACAAACCTGACCTTGACCAATGGGTAAAACAGATGCAATGACGTCTTCCTTGATTTCACTATCGTACAATTTCTCAATTGCCCAGCCCACTAAGTCAACGGCGGCCAAACAGCCCGCTGCTGTGCCAATATTTCCGTGGGTAACCAAATGTTTGTCTTCCAACACATCTACTCCGTAGTTTTTTAAAGCTTCAAATGCGGTAGGGTACGTCGTAGCTGATAGCCCTTTTAAATGTCCAAGCGCGGCAATAATCAATGCGCCAGAACACATCGAACAAATAATTTGCTTGGTCGGATCAAGTTTGAATCGCTTCAAGTATAAATCGTCCTGAATCAAAACTCGTGTTCCTGGGCCACTTCCAAAAAATACAAGATCGGCATCATTACACTCTTCGATCAATCCTTGAGTGTTTAAGTCCAGCCCACAGACAGATTTGTGGCTGAGTGCTGTTCCAACAATTTTGACTTCAAATGTTTTGTCTCGAAATTTTACCCGATTGAGTAAATCCCATGCCAAAAAAATATCGATGTCTGTGAATTTATCAAACGCTACAATTACTGCTTTTTTCATATTTATTATAATTCAATTACGTATTAAATTATGCTTTCTTTAAATTAAAAATTCCCCAAATCATGAACACAATTTCCAAAATCATCCCAATTAAAAAAGTGATGGATGGAATGCCGTCAATAATCAAACTCAATATTCTGCCTAATGCCAAGCCTCCCATGAAAATCGTACAAGTTATTGTGGCCCCTATCCAAAATTCAGGCTTGAATATTCCAACCAACCAATAAACACCTAAAGCCAAATATAAGCCCATGATTGCCCTTAATAAATGACTCAAATCTACGCTCTCCACATTAAAATCAAATAATGAAGACATGATTTTTGTGGGGCTAATTCCATACGCTAACCCAACTACTACAATGATAAAAGAAGCCATTGCCAAATGTAAATTTTTAAATTTGAAAACATTACTTCCCATTAAATCATTGACAGTTTATAGCTTTGGTTCAATAATTAACACAATATCTAAGTTACTTCAATCTTTCCAATTGCCCTTTCCTTTTCACAATGTTTTTATAATCCCATTGTATGGCAATTGCTTTCATCAACCAACGTTTCAAATCACTTTTTTCAATTTCTGAAACATTATTGTAGAAAATAGAAGCATCTTTAAATTTCACACCTTTGACATTTAAATTGGCTTCCTCAAAATCAGCGCCACTCCAAAACATCAATCTCACCCCTTTCTTTTGTTTGCTATAACCAACAATGGGATTTCCATCCAAAAACCAAACGGGGTGTGCATGCCAAATTTTACTTTCTGCATTTGTGAGTTCGCTGTTTATAATAGTCGCAAGTTCACTGCAAATTTCATTATCGGCTGGGGTCAATTTTTCGTTGTAATTTTTAATTTCTTGGTTCATGTGAGTTTAATACGAAGAAGTTTAAAAAATCATTTATTAAAAGAATCAAAAACCACTTCACTCAACATGTCATGGCCGCCTTCAAAGATCGTCAAACTAATATTTCCTGATTTTCTTTGATAGTGAATTTTTTTATCTCCAAGTTTTAAAACATTCGAATCGGTGAAATTTTGATTTTTGAGCATGTAATCCAAGTCCTTTGCTGAAACATACAAAGAACTATCCTTTACTTCATAATCGGTAAGTAATTTATTATAAAAATTGGCAGATTGAGAAATGGGAACTGGTCCAGTATAACCATCATGTATACCCGCAAATATTTGAATGATGCTTTTCTTTCTCTTTTTCACGGGAGTTACCCAAAACTGAGGTGAACGCTCACGCGCTTTTAATGGATCAAATGTCCCTGTTTCAGTGGTGCAACTGATGATTTCTCTCGAATATTTATTCCTCCTTTCCAATGATTCTTTGTACCAACTCTCCAGATCTCCAATAGGAACCCAAGCTGAAAAAGCTTTGATTTTGTGACGAGATTTCATATACATGGCAAAGGTAGCAAAACCTCCACCGCTGTATCCGACGATGTAAATTTGCTTTTTATCAACTTTCATATTTTTAATTGCCCAATCAATTGCTTGATCGATGTCCGAGATTACAAAGTCACTACAGCATGCTTTGATGTGATTATTTATTCCTCTAAAGTTTGGAAAAATGTAATTATAATCTTTGGAAATGGCTTCAAAATCGAGGCCTACTGTCTTCAATGAATCTGCGGAATAACTCCATGAATGCAGTTGTACGACCAGCGGTTTGCTTTTTTTGGCAGTGGATTTATAATAGTATAATGGTTGTACAACTCCGTCCATTGTAGATTGGATACTTACCTTTGACAGGTTGATGGATGGATCATTGGTGATGCCCTGTCCAGAAACCAATTGGCTGACGAAAAAGCACAAAGACAAAATGATATATTTCATCACTAATTATTGTTTATTTGAATTGCTAAATGTGGTTTTCAAAGCTTTTTGGATAAGCATCAAAATTGGGCTTTCCAGAGGCTTAGAAATTGAAATCAAGCACTAAATATACAATAATTTATTTTGCATTATAATAGTTTGGGGCCAGCTGCAGAATTGGTATATCTCATAGTAATTCCACAATGTATTTGAATTGCTATGAAATTATATCAACAACCGCCATCTCTTGGAAGTGCATAAAGTACTTTTCCAGATTTATAAACATTAAATACTTTTTCATCTACACTTGGTAAAATCTTTTCCCAAGTTTTACCCATGTTTGAAGTACGGAAGATGCCGTCTGGATGACCACAAATAAAGTATTCGCCCATTTGAATAATGGAAGAAATAGATAGAGAAGGCGGAAGACCTTCATCAATGGCTTTCCATGTTTTTCCTTTGTCCAAACTGATACGCACCCTTCTGGTTTTGCTTTCTGTGTTGTAGGAAATGGCAGCAACACCACCATCAATATTTTCAACGGCTATACCCACGCCGCCTTCACTGATAACCGATTCCCAAGATTCACCATTATCAGTCGAACGAATGATGCCTTGTTGGCTTTTGCCAATCAAAACACCTTCAAATTCTACCATATCCTTCACCCATCCATTTTTTAAGATGGGACCTTCCGCATTGAGACCTACCACCTTTTCCCAAATAGAGGAATTGACTGTACTTTTATATATTTCGTTTTTAATTCGCAAATAAAGAGTCGACTCGTCAACAAAAAAAGCATCTGATTGCTCGTTTTGTGGTAGGCCTTTACTTATATTATTCCAAGTTAAACCACCATCGATGGATTGAAATATGATGTTGTTTGCTTTAGGAGCAATGGTACCATCAGATTGATTATTTACAGCACCTAGAATTTTGGTAGGTGAAGATGATTGATAATCAAAAGCAGGTTCACAAGCGGTGAAGTTCAGCATGCAGGACAAAAATGTCAGATATAGGAAGTACATCATAAATTCTATTTTTATTGAATGAATAGACCAAAACTATGGAAAAGCGCCTTGTTGTATGGCGTTTCATTTGTAAAACGATGTAAAGGGTTTGTAAAATAAAGCAATATTGTTCTTTAACTTACCAGTTGAGGGCAAATTTCTATTCTAACTCTTCTAATATTTTATCTACCCAATTTAACTCATGTGGTTCGACAATAATTACCAAGAAATTATTTCTGTCTCCTTCAATTTTAACTCCTGGCGCATCATCAATGTGAACATCAATTCCAAATAATTTTGGATTTTTAGACACATATGAATTATTAGCTTTAAGTTTTTGAAGATTTACCTTTTGATTAATTATTTTCCTTGGACGCAAACCGTAGGCTAAAAATGTTCTTTTTAAGCTTATAACACTTCTAAATGAGGTCGTGTAAATCCAAATATGGTGGCCTCTATTTTCAAGTTTGTTGAATAATTCTATGGTTCCTTTTCTAATACCTTCAGCGCCTATAATCCTTGCTAGTATACTTTTATGCTCAATTTCGAATTCATTTGAATAAGGAATTAGGGTATTGTCTATGTCGAAACTTATGATCATTAATAACTATGATTGCTTTTGATCTTTGTGATTATCCAAAACTGATTATACTAAAACGATATTCTATCTAGAAGAGTGCATTTCATAGCTTCGATTTTAATACACCATTGGTGTAAAATATTAATAACCATGGATGAAGTCCATGGCAAGAAATGAAAAGTGAAGATGATTTTGGCGGGATTTTTGGCCAATTTTCCAAAAATCATGATAAAATTTCAATGACCAAAATTCAGAAGTTATGAAATGCCCTTATCACGAACATAGCACAATATTAATGAATTCACTCCTTTAAAACTGTAATTACTGTTGGTTTTGGCTTATCTTTCTTTTCAACTTTAATAAAATAAACACCACCAGGAGAATTCGAAAAATCAAGAGCACATCTTTGTAATGCTTGATCAGGAGTAAAAAAATAAACCATTTGACCAAGTGAATTCAAGACCGTTAAAGCAGTAAAACTTTCGTTGCTGGTAATGGTTAATAAATCTAGGACTGGATTTGGGAAAAAATTTAATTCCTGATAATGATATTGGATTTGTTTTATTTCCCCTTTTAGAATTTGTCCAGTTGCATTTATACTAGAAAGTCGATAAAGCCCTTCTGGGATAAATTCTTGAGCATATCCGATTTGCCACAAATTATTTCTTTGGCCTGTAAATACTGGTTGATTTTCTATTCTTTTAAATTCATTAGAAATTAAATCAAACCTTTCAATCAAAATTTCATCTTCTACTGTCAAATTAGTAAATGGAAAAAAGTAAATATTGCTAGCACTCAACTCGTAATTCCAATCGATACGATCATTGGACAATACTTGAAATGGCGAATCAGAAGACCATGAAGAATTGGCGGGGTTGCTGTGCGGAATCAGCAAAGCATTGGCAACATTGGTGACATCGGAAATGCTGGTTCCATTTCCTTCATTAAAATGATATAAACCGACCGTATTGGCATCAGTGGTGAACTCTTGTGAGGGGGCCAAAAAATTTGCTGCGTATCGGATGTTATTGGAAATCCGAAACTCATCTATCCAACCATTGTAAGAAGGATACACATTTGGATCATAGTCATGTTTTTCGGCGCCCAATATGATGAAGGGTTCATTGATGCAAGTATCGCCTTGGGCAGGACAACTCATAGATAAAGATCGGGATGGATTATAACTGCAATTCCCAATGGGTCCAATCGCAGTGGCATTAATTGTACCGTCAATAAAAATTCGCAGTTCACCAGAAGAATTATTTCGAGTGACTGCGATGTGATGCCAACCACCATCTCTTAAATCGCCTGTCCCTATGATGGTATATGAGCTCGACCCCTTATTTACGCCAAATGCAACTCTGCCATTGGCCAAAGAAATACCGTAATCGCCATAATTTCCCTGACCAAAAATGTCTCTGTCGACGATTATGTGACCAAGGGTCCAATCATCGTTTGCCCCAGAAGCTGCTTGTGTACCCAATGGATTTGATCCACCATTGGCTTTCAACCAAAATTCAATGGTAAAATCAAATGCAACGTTGTTATTTAAAGACGAATTCCCGTTTACCAATGGGATCTTGATGCGATCGCTGTCATTGAATCCAGAGCCATAAAACCTGATAGAATGTTTTTGGCTTTGGAGAATGGGTGATAATATCATTAAGCAGAAAAAAAGAAATAAATAATTTTTCATGATCGCAACAAGTTAGATCAATTAGTATGTTGAAATAATCTGAAAATCAAATATAAGTATTTGGAAAAGAAGAAACTAGTAATCTTATGAGGAGTAAGGAAAGGCGAGAGATGAAAGCTCGCTTCTCGTAGCACGAAACTCCTGGCAAACACCGTTTTCAAAACTGAAAGCCGATAACTGAAAGCTGACCGCTGATAGCCACGAATTTTTTATTAAAATAGCTATAAACGAATAAACGTATAAACAAATAAACATCACGAATTATAAGACAAGAACAGCTGACAGCAGATAACTGACAACTCGCTTTTAATAACTAAACATTTATTCAGATTTTATATGGCAGCTTGCACTTTATTAAAATCAATGGTAAATGTAGAACCAATATTTGGAGTGCTTGTGATGTAGAGCTCAAGAGAATGTACATCTAAGACTGCTCGAATCAATGACAATCCAATCCCAAATCCTTTAATGTCATAGGCATTGCGATTTCGATAAAAGGGTTTGAAAACATCTTTTATAGATTCTGTGTCTATGCCTTGGCCATTGTCTCTAAATTGAAGGGATAATTTGTGTTGATTTACCACAATTGAAACAAATACTTCCTTGTCATTGCTGTATTTACATGCATTGTCCATGAGGTTGCAGAACACTAATTTCAATAACCCTTCATTTCCATAAATAGTAAGGTCTTGTTCTGATTCTGGTTGACCAACAATATCAATGTTGACGTTGTAGTCCTTATGGGTGCGATGTAATTTATTTTTGCATTCAAAAAGAGCCTCATCAACTTGAAAGTTTTCTTGCCGTAATTGAAAACCTTCAGATTTTAATTTAGCCAGTTCCATCAAGTTTTCCGTTATTACTGAAAGTTCATATACATCGCGTTTTACTGATTCTAGTGTTTCCTTATATTCTTCCACCGGTCGAGAAGATTTATCCAATGCTACATCTGCTTGGGATAAAATTACGGAAATGAGATTATTTAGTTCGTGAGACACATTTGCAACAAACATTTTTTGGAATTCAAATGATTCATGAACTTTTTCCAAAAGAAAGTTAATGGAATTCGTCAAATGGCTTATTTCATCTTTAGTACTTGGAGGATCAAGTTTGCGAATAAAATTTTTTACATTTAAATTATCCATTTGATCAATGATAGAAAATATGGGTTTCAATGCATCTCTGACGTATAAATATCCAATCAATCCAATAATAAATAAACCCAGAATGATAGAAATAATAATTATCCTTCTCAGGCTATCGAGTTCTTTTGAGTTAATTACAGAAGTGGCAACTACGTAATATTTTCTTCCAGAGGGTGATATATATGGTAACCCATAATAATAGGAATCGTTTTCGCGGTATGAATTTTCAATTTCGAATTTATTGGTTACCAAAAAAGGTAACTTGACAATAACCCCTCTATTATACATGAAGACAATTTCACCAACTTGATTGTAAATCATTACGTTGTCGTAATTGGGTAAGGATACTTTAGGGGCTTTCCTGGTAGGATTTCTTTCAAGTTTGTCAATGTCTCCCTTTTGAAGTACCATATCGGCAGTCATTGTGGCTTTGCTTTTCAAGTTGTTGTAATACTCCTTTGTAATATTGTCCTCAAATCGACTGTAAACAAAATACATAAGCGAAATCAGTATCATCGCTACAATAAAGAAAAATTTCAAAGTCAATTTGACTTTTATTTTCATTTTACTTATTGGTTTTAAAAATATATCCTACCCTAGGTAGTGTTTGGATATATTTTGTATCAGAATTTTTTTCCAATTTTTTACGTAAAAAATTTATGAAAACCTCAAGCACATTTGTAGACGTTTCAAAATCTATTTCCCAAATTTTCTGTAGCAACTCATTTTTTGTTATTGTACGTTCTGGATTGGACATAAAATACTTCAAGAGTTCAAATTCTTTGGGTGTTAGAAATAGTGGCTCTCCATTCATATACACATCTTTTGTCAGTATATTCAATGTCAAGCTTCCATATACAAGCTCATTTTCCTCTCCTAAATTTCCGTTTATTTGTGAACGTTTACTTAATGCCTTAAGTCGTGCTAATAATTCTCTAAAATCAAACGGTTTTACCAAGTAATCATCTGCTCCGACTTCATAAACCATCAACTTATCTTCAACATTATTGAGGGCGGTTAATATTAGTACCAATGCATTCAGGCCATTTTCACGAATTTCCTTCAACATTTGGACGCCGGATTTTCCTGGCATGATGATGTCAGAAATAATGATCTTATAGTCTTTGGCTAAAGCCATAGATTTCCCTTCTATACCGTTTCTAGCGACATCTACGATGTATCCATGTTCTTCCAACCCTTTTTTTAAGGAAGCAAGAATTTTTTCCTCGTCGTCAACAATAAGTACTTTCACACTTTAAAATTATAAAAAATTTATTTAGCAGTTCAGGACTTTTTAAATTTAAAATTAAAGTACTTTCCTAGTACTTGCAGCTATAACAGCTGGAACAAAATAATACAATCTGGAAATTGGTAACAAAATTTTTAAAGATCGCTTGTTTTAACTTTACAATTTGAGCTAGATGCCGCATAAAGTGTAACACACTCTTTAAACTAAGGCCAACCCAGATTCATTTCCTAGTACAACATTTCTTATTAATAGTTCTGTAAAACCATAATGTTTTTTGACTCAATTTTCTTTTCTGTTTACTTTTAAAATGACTTTTTATTTAATTTAAAAATGATTCCGTTTGTGGGTATTGATCAAAATCAAAATAAAAGGAAGGAGGTAGTCACCCATCCTTTCTATGGTTTCAAATATATCATACATTTGACCTCTAAGTGGGTAAATAAACTCAGTTGATAGTTTTAAAGCTAAAACCGTCCACAGAAATAAGTTTGAACTGTGGAGTAAGAAAACCAGTAGTCCTAATGACACCTCAAATAGTCCAAAGTAAATCATACTGCTGCCGTCGGTAGGGAAATTTAGGAAGGAAAGATTTGCAGCTATTGTTGAATGTTTCTCAATAGCCAGCCAGCCATGACCGATTAACAATAAGCTAAGGCAGCTGCGTAAAACCCATAAAACATTGGTATTTATATTTATCTTTTTTTGCTGCCCAAATGTAACATAACCAAGAAGCAAGTATAAAGCAATGGGGGGGCCAAAATTGCCTGCTCTTTCAAAGAATTCTCCAAAACTCATTCCCGCTAAAGGGCGAAGTAGGGCTGTAAATAATGTCCAAATAATTGCCCAAAGTATCAAAAATTTATTAACTGAGAGCAGGATAGCAATACCAATGAAAATGTCTACTGACCCGATTAAAGGCATCAAGGATTGAGCAATTTCATCAGAAATTCCAAAAGTATTGAAAAAGGGGATCCAAGCAGGTTTTTGCGCAAATCCCCACATTCCATGTCCGATAAAACAGCCTGAAATAGCAAACCTCAACCAAAATACAATTTGTGCTTCCAAGCTAAAATTTGCTTTGGTCGTATTTACTATATTACTTGCAGTACTATTCATTTATAACATTGTGTAGACTATCGACAACTTGTTTGATTGAATCACTTTCATATAAAACAGCATATTCCTGAGCACCACTTTCATTGTACCTATACATCCATCCATTTTTCTTATTGTCTACGAAATTATAGATGAAATGTATTTTTCCAGATTCATAGAATATTGTATCACCTTTGTATTGCACACCGTTTTGGTAATGTTGAACCTCTTTCAGCTTGCCATTTGGGTAATAAACACTGGTTTTACCGTTTTGCAAATCTTTATAGAAATACTTCAATACTCTTATTGTTTTGCCATCACCGTAGTAGTCAGTCATGGTTTTGACATCATCTGGAAGAAACCTTATGCTCCTGTATACTTGTCCATTTGTATTTCGAAAATCTTGCTCCTTATCTAAATATGGTCTGAAATTATTATTTTCTTGGGATTGAGAGCCAATAGTTTTGTCATCAGATTTGTTTTCCTTACATGCTTGGAAACCAAGGCAAATAATAATAACCAAAATACTAGATAGCCGGAACAATATTTTAACTGTAGTTATTTTTTCCAAGGAAGCTTATTTACTTTTCTACCTATTTCAAAACCAAAATTGACACCCACTTCACTATCCATTCTGAAATGGACACCGAGTGGTACTCTTGACCAAGCATTTTCTTGAGCCATGGCAGCAAAACTTGGAAAGTTTCTTGGTTCTCCAGAAAATTCGGTTCTACCTATATGACATTTATCTGCCATACTGTAATTGTATCCAAATAAACTAGCCAATGCTTCAGCAGCAGCACCGCCCATTGTGGAATGACCAGAAGGATAAGCCGGGAATGAAGGTGTGTTGTTTTCTTCATTTGTCAAGGGATTGTACAAAGATGTTTTCCAATTGGGGTCAATGACTCTTTGGATATATGAAACTGGTCTTTCCAAGTTGTAGTGATACTTTGATGCCCAACATGCAATTGCAGCATCATTGAGCGCCATACCAACTTTTGCTGCCATCACGATTGCATCCTCGAGATTGCTGTTTTCAAGCTC
>ENA-UOWO01001925-UOWO01001925.1-activated-sludge-metagenome-genome-assembly--contig:-NODE-1925-length-26653-cov-9.939582_pt1 | contig 26653 bp, 16 predicted proteins | sample MGYA00238148_ERZ761564 | MGnify/ENA primary metagenome ERZ761564 (study PRJEB28885, sample SAMN05720194) | activated sludge metagenome | isolation source: Anaerobic digester | place: USA...
TAATTCGATAATTTGATAATTTGATAATTTGATAATGCCTTCAATGCAGGGCTATGTGAATGTTTAAATACACTTTAAACCTAAAAAATCAGCACATCATCAAATCAGTACATCATCAAATCATCAAATCAGCACATTATGCTCTACCTCGTTCCTTCCCCCATAGGCAACCTTGCCGATATTACCTTCAGGGCAATTGATGTATTAAAGTCAGTTGACCTGATACTGGCAGAAGATACCCGTACTTCTTCGGTACTGCTGCAGCATTATCAAATACAAAAACCCATTACACCATATCACCAGCACAACGAACACAAGATCGTTCAGCATTTAACAGAACAGTTACTCGCAGGTAAAAACATGGCTATGCTTACAGACGCAGGTACACCGGGCATCAGCGACCCTGCCTTTTTATTGGTAAGAGAATGTGTAAAGAACAATGTTGTTGTTGAATGTTTACCCGGTGCCACCGCATTTGTACCTGCATTAGTAAACAGCGGACTCCCCATGAACAGCTTTTGCTTTGAAGGTTTTTTGCCCCTTAAAAAAGGAAGGCAAACGGCACTCAAAAAATTTGCATTGGAAGAAAGAACCATGGTGTTTTATGAAAGCCCTATGCGCCTGGTAAAAACTTTAAAAGATTTGATCGAATACTTTGGACCGGAAAGGCAATGTGCTGTAAGCCGGGAACTCACCAAAAAATTTGAAGAAAACAAACGGGGTACATTGCAGGAAGTACATGATCATTTTAACAGTAAGGCGGTGAAGGGAGAGATCGTATTGGTGGTAGCCGGGAGCGATTAAACGATAAACTCCTCCGTATTTTCACTAATTAGTGACCGAAAAAAAATTAGACATTCTTTTTTTTGAAAAAAATATTTTCATTTTTTTTTCAACCAGTCTGTTTTATTGATTGCCTTACAACTCAATGCCAACAGGCTTTCCACGTTGTTTTATCTTCTCTTTTTATTTATTCAAATACTTTCAGTAGGTCTGCCGGGTAAAAAAAATAAAAAAAATATTTCACCAGGTATTGACATTGTGTATTCACTTTTATAATCTTACCTCACCAACCTTAATTCAATATTTTACTGACGCCCCTGCTTCACCCACAAGTTGAACCCTTTAATCTATTAATTAGTGATCAACGAAAGTTTGACCTTCCTTGCTGCGGAAGTCAATAAGTATTTGAATTTGCGTTATCCGCAACCTGGCAATGCTACCACTGCAAGGCTTGTGGTTGGCAATATTGCATCTGCAGGTGACACCAATGCCGGGACACCGCCCGCCACTGCACCTAAAACAGCCATGCTGAGTTTGGTAAATATAGAAGAAGACAGGGTTGCCAGGATACAGGAGAATACAGTAAAAACTGCCACCAGCACGCTTTATAAAAGTCCGCCGGTGATCATTAACCTATACATTCTTTTCTCCATGAACAAAGAGGTTTATTCAGATTCACTAAACCTGCTTTCAGGCATTATACTTTTTTTTCAACATCAAAATGTATTTACACCAGTAACGCATCCAGCGCTCGACAGCAGGATACCAAAACTCACAGCAGATCTCTATACCATGAGTTTTGAACAGGTCAATCATTTATGGAGTATAATGGGTGGCAAGTATATGCCATCTGTAATGTACAAAGTGAGGCAGCTTATAATGCAGGAAGATATGGTTTCAGGCGAAAGCGGTTTGATACGGGAAATTATTCTGAATGATAAAACAAAACTGCCTGTAACATGACGCCAGGGTTCAAAATATTATTTGCTGTTGATATTGTTCACGACTATTTCAGCAATGGTGTGTGTGCACACTTCAGGTTGGTGCCTTCGTATGATACGGCCGCCCTGATGACCAATTGTGGCGCTCTGTATAAGACCGTGGGCAATAAACTGATTGTATTAATAAAAGCAGATGAAAATAATAAACCGGTAAAACCTCCAGCTTCCAATGACCGTTTTGTTTTTTTTATGGAATTACTGAAGCCCGTTTTTATGAATATTACTGCTCCGGATTCAGGCCAGCAGCTGGGTATGGAGCGTTTTTATTTTAGCAACCTCGGCCAGAATAAATTCTCTTTTTCTGCAGGGGAGGAAATTCTTTATTTATCTGAAGCGCTCAGGTTATATGATGCCGCTCACACTTATGAAAAAGGGGCAGTCGTACTTTATAATGATACAACTTTTGAATGTGTGGTGAACACAGCAATGAATGAATCGCCAGCCACAGCAACAGCAAAATGGGTGGAAAGAAAAAAGCACCCTGCTGCAACAGTAAAATTTTCATCTTATGATAAAGACCGGGTGTATGCAGCGGATGAAATCGTGTATGAAGATGACATCATTTACAAATGTCTGCAGGATAACACTGTAAACCGGCGGCCTGCAGTTTCCGCAGCATTTTGGCAGCCCTATACCAATAACCAGTTTGCTACAAACAGTGATCTTTTAAAGATAATGCCTAAGCAGTTCAGTTATTCATTGCCTGCAGTAGCAATGCAAGTTGAAATAAAAGCTTTGGCACTTAATACAGTTAATAACAAATTTGAAATGGTTGTTTTTACAGACGTGCAGCATTTTGAAGAGCCTGTGAAAGAGGTGAAGATCGATTTGTCAAATGTAAAGGACGCCAAATATAAATTGCTGGTTGGAAGCAAAGAGGAGTGGATATATATCAGCAATATGGCAGCTTACAACGGTTATTCCGGTGTGATTGAACTTTTTAATCATTTGCCTCATGGAAACAGTTTTTCCTTTTATAAAGCCAATGGAAGCCTGAAAGATGAAAAGACTGCCGGGAAAAACGGGTGGCTGAATTATACAATCCGTTTTACCAGCCGGCTTGCCTTTTTGAAATATATCGTTCCGCAAAAAGGTGTTGAATTGATAGATACCTATCCGCCCACAGGTGTGTTTACAGCCAATGCAAATCCTCCATCATCATTTACTTCAAACCAGCGGTTACCACTGCAGGAAAGGTCAAATGATTTTAAACTGAAGCTGAAAAAGAAAATAACAGCGGACCAAACCTTCCCTGCACCAAACCCGGATATCAATGCACCGGGTATGATGACAAAAGACGACACTGATTATTATTGTAACGTATACTTAAACTATTAAAATAATTCATCATTAAAATCATCCATTATGGCAACAGTTTATAAAACCCCCGGTGTGTTTGTTGAGGAAATACCCAAGCTGCCGCCCAGTGTAGCACAGGTAGAGACAGCCATTCCGGCATTTGTTGGCTTTACGGAAAGGGCCGATGATATTTCACCCGACGATTTACTCACCAGGCCAAAACGAATAGGTTCAATGGTTGAATTTGAACAATATTTCGGAGGCGGTCCTTCACTTGTAGTTACAGAAGTAAATATTGATGATGCCAATAATTTCCGGTCTGCAAAAGCTGGTACTGGTTATTATATGTACGACAGCCTGCGGATGTTTTACGCTAATGGTGGAGGGGATTGCTTTATCGTGGCGGTAGGAAAATACGGCACTGCAGTAACCGATACATTGCTGAATGGTGGCACAGATGCTCTAATGAAAGAAGACGATCCCACATTGCTGGTTTTTCCCGACGCGGTTGTATTGGGGGATACAGCATTTGCCAGTGTGCAAACCCATGCCTTGCTCCATTGTGCAAATGAAGCACGTATGGACAGGATGGCAATTCTTGATACTAAAGAAAATGATGCAAAAGGAGCCGCATTCAGATCTGGAATTGGTATCAATTCCCTTAGTTACGGAGCCGCTTACACGCCTTGGCTTAAAACAAGCCTGCCAAAAAAAGTTGCATTTCCTGATGTAGCTACAAAAATAAAAAGGAATGGTGCCGCGGTAACGTTAAGTGGGTTAACAACAGATGCAGCTATCCAGGTTCAGATAAGTGAACTGGATAAAGCCTATAAGGATAAAGCAAACATAATTGCAAAATCAAACCTGCTGGCTTCCCCATCTGCTAATTTAAGAGACAGGTATGCAGTGTTGGCAGCTGATTATAATACGCCTCCAAAGAGTGTGGCAAAGTTCCAGGCACTTATACAATATGTAATGTCGGTTGTAGTGAAGCTGGATGACTTTTTAGAACCAGGAAATGCGGACCTAATAACAAATGCAGGATTAAAAACTGCTGTAACAGCCGCTGTTGCCAGCACTTTTAAAACGGTTGTAACAGAAATAGTAGCTCTTGATAAAGCAGCAAAAACAAAGTTCGGCGTCGCCTATACCTCACAGGCAACAGCGGCTAATTTTACGGATGCCACCTGGGGTGCTGGTTTTGTAGCCGGGGTTGCAGGCTCCGGCATCTTAACCGGCGCTAACGATGACGAGAATACGGACCTGGCAGTTAACGCTCTTAATACAACTTTTGAATCGCTGGTAAGGTCGTACCTGAATCTTGTTGTAAATGCCGCTGCGGTAAACGCATCCAACCTTGATAAAGCAGTGGAACTGGTTCTGCCGGTTTATAAAAATATTTTGAGAGGGGTAAGCACCAGCGTTATGAACATGCCGCCCAGTGGAGCTGTTGCAGGTATTTATGCGGCTGTTGACAGAACAAGGGGTGTATGGAAAGCACCCGCCAATGTAAGTCTTAACAATGTAGTGGCTCCTGCGGAAACATTTACGAAGTCTGACCTCGATGCATTAAATGTGGATGCAACAACAGGAAAGTCAATTAATGCAATCAGGGCATTTACTGGTGAAGGTATAAAAGTGTATGGTGCCCGTACCCTTGCCGGCAATGATAATGAATGGCGTTATGTCAACATTAGAAGATTTTTTATCATGGCAGAAGAATCGTGTAAAAAGGCATCCGAAAGATTTGTATTCGAACCAAATGATGCCAATACCTGGATAAAGGTGCAGGGTATGATTGAAAACTATTTAACCGTACTCTGGCGGCAAGGTGCTTTGCAGGGTGCAAAACCGGAGCATGCTTTTTATGTCGCTATTGGCCTTGGTAAAACAATGACTCCCCTTGATATTTTAGAAGGAAGGATGATTGTTGAAATTGGAATGGCGGTGGTAAGGCCTGCGGAATATGTTATACTCAGATTTTCTCACAAAATGGCAGAGAGTTAAGATTTGAAGGTTTAAAGTTTAATGTGTAAGGGTTTGAAATTAAAATGCTAAACTTCTGCACCACTAAATTTTTACACCTAAACCTTACACCCTGAACCTTTTCTCCAGGCTTTAAACATTCAACATTAAACATTAAACATAAAACTTTATAAAAATGGCAACATATCCTCTTCCGAAATTTCATTTCCAGGTTAGCTGGGGTGGAGAACGTATTGGCTTTACAGAAGTAACCGGCCTCGACAAACAGGTTGAAGCAATTGAATACCGGGAAGGCAGCAGCAAAGAGTATTCAAAATTAAAAATGCCGGGTATGCACAAATTTAGCAACATCACGCTCAAGCGTGGTACCATGTCTAAAGACAATGCATTCTTCAACTGGATAAATGAGATCAACCTTACAGTAATTGAACGGAGGGATATCGTAATAAGCCTGCTAAACGAATCGCATGAACCGGTGATGGCATGGAAAGCAAAAAATGCTTTCCCTATAAAAGTTCAGGCCAGCGATCTTAAAAGTGACGGCAATGAAGTCGCTATCGAAACAATTGAACTGGCGCATGAAGGGTTGAATATTCTCAACTGATAACATGGCTATTAAAACGAATAGTAATTCATGACTATCCTGCAACACAAAATAGTAAACAGAAAACAGTAAATCGTAAACCGTAAACAGTTATGGCTGAATCTCCCGGAGGGTACTATCCCCCTGTCGGTTTTCATTTTAAAGTTGAATTCATGGGCATTGGAAATGACAATGATTCCCGTTTTCAATCCGTGTCCGGGCTAACGGTGGAGTATGAAACAGAGAGTTTTAAGGAAGGTGGTGAGAATCGTTTTGAACATAAACTGCCCGTCCGTACCAAATACAATGATATCTCTTTAAAGCGTGGCATGAATGTACATTCAGATGTAATTAAGTGGTGTAAAGATGCTTTCGAAAACAGGGAGCTACTAACGGCAACGATTATAATTTCCCTGTTAAATGAAAAACATGAACCGCTTAAAGTGTGGGAAGTTATTGATGCCTGGCCAAAAAAATGGAGCGTGAGTGATTTTAATGCACAGGAAAACAGCATTGTCGTTGAAACGATTGATTTGTCATATAAGTATTTTAAAGTGAAATTATAAATTATGCCTGTAGAAATAAAAGAACTTACCATAAAGGTAAATATCAATCAGCCGCAGCAGAATAGTACTTCAGCCTTGCCAGATGCTGCAGTCAATGAACCTGATGAGGCACTGCTGAAAGATGCAGTGGAGCAGGTACTCAGGATTCTTGAAAATAAAAAAGAACGCTGATATGAGCCTGGGACACTTTGAGAAACTTAAAATTTATGCCTACACCGATCCGGGTTGTGAAAGGCCTGCGGGCCTGCCATTTGTAGTAATGATGAATCCGGAAAATTACTCCCAGGAAATAAAAATGGAATTTGATAACGGGCAGGCACAAGGTACCAGTGGCAGCCAGCCGCGGTTCAAACTAAAACCTCCGGAAGAATTGTCATTTGAGATACTTTTTGACTGTACCGGGATCATTGACAAAAAACCACGGCTTGATATTGCACAGGAGATAGAAGACTTCAGGCAATTCCTGATGGGATATGAAGGTGAAATACACCAACCTAAATTTTTCAAATTCGTGTGGGGCACTTCATTAATGAAAGGCATTTGCGTTTTGCTCAATATTTCCTATAAATTATTTAATTCTAACGGAAAACCAATCCGTGCTCTTTGCAAAGTGTCTATAAGGGAACTAATGGAGGAGGAAAGAAGAGTGGCTGAGGAAGGAAGACGAAGCCCGGATCTTACACATTACAGGATTGTGAAAGATGGCGACACATTGCCGCTGATGTGTTACCGTATTTACGGTCATTCAAAATATTACCTGCAGGTGGCCCGGGTAAATGGTCTCAGTAATTTCAGAAAACTCCATGCAGGGGATGAGATTTTTTTTCCACCGCTGAACAAAAGCGTGAAATAATGTATGCCAAACGAAAATACAATACCATCAGATGGAGCAAAAACAGTTGTTACGGCTACGATACTTTCGGGTGGCTCACCTGTTTCACAAACCTACCACGTGTTGTCTGTAGTGATAAGCAGCGAGGTGAACCGGATACCATCGGCAGTGATAGTGTTGAGTGATGGAGATACAGCATCTCAAAATTTTGTCATCAGCAGTGACCCTGTATTTGAACCCGGAAAAGATATTGAGATACAATTGGGATACAGCGGGAGTAATGATCCTGTTTTTAAGGGAATTGTTATAAAGCATGCTATCAAATCAAGAAAAGCAAATTCTGTATTGATAGTAGAATGCCGGGATAAGGCCTGTAAAATGACTGCAGCCTGTAAAAGCAATTATTATAAAGACATGAAGGATAGTGATGTGATGGAGCAGCTCATTGACAATCATGGCCTGGATAAAGACGTAACGGCCACACAGCTACAGCATAAACAAATGGTGCAGTACAATTGCACTGACTGGGATTTTTTATTGTGCAGGGCAGATGCAAATGGATTACTGTGCATCGCAAAAGAGGGTAAGCTTTCAGTAGCGCCGCCTGCTTTATCAGGTGCTTCTGTACTTACTGTACAATATGGGGCCACAGTACATGAACTGGATGCTGCTATTGATGCTAGACTGCAATTTAAATCTGTAAAAGGCAGCAGTTGGGATTATACCGACCAGGAACTGAAAGATGATGTAGAAGCCTCCGAACCGTCAATGCCCGCAGCAGGTGATATTGACGGAACGGCACTGGCTGCAGTGCTGGATGAAAATGAATTCAGATTATTCCACAGTGGTAAAATAGAAGAGCCTGAACTGCAGCAGTGGGTAGATGCAAAAATGTTAAAACACCGGCTTGCAAAGATCCGTGGACAGGTAACCATTGACGGTACAGCTGTAGTAAATCCGGGCCAGGTGATAGAGCTGAAAGGCGTGGGCAGCAGGTTTGAAGGAAAACTATTTGTAACCGCAATACGCCATCAATTTGAAAATGGGAACTGGCTTACCAGTATTCAGTTCGGTATCAATCCTGAATGGTTTGCCGAAACATTCATTGTGCAGCAGCCACAGGCAGGTGCGTTGCTGCCGGCTGTTGAAGGATTGCAGGTGGGTGTGGTAACAAAATTAGAAAGTGATCCTGATGGCGAAGGACGGGTGCAGGTGAGAGTTCCGGTAATACACAAAGATGATGATGGTGCATGGTGCAGGATCAGCAGCCTCGATGCAGGTAAAGACCGGGGAATGTTTTTTATGCCTGAGATAAGTGATGAGGTAATTGTTGGTTTTATCAATAATGACCCCCGGCATGGTGTAATACTTGGTATGCTTAACAGCAGTAAACTGCCGGCAGCCTTTACACCAGGTGATGATAACCATGAAAAAGGTTATACCAGCCGGAGCCAGATGAAAATGATTTTTAATGATGATAAAAAAAGTATCACTATTGAAACACCCGGTGGTAATAAAATGATCATAACAGAAGAGGACAAAAAAGTACACCTGGAAGATCAGAATGGAAATATTTTAACCATGAACGAGCATGGAATCAGTATTGAAAGTATAAAGGATATAAAAATCAAGGCAAGCGGTGATGTAAAAATAGAAGGCACTAACCTGAACATAAAGGGCAGTTCACAAGTAAAAGTAGAAGGTGGCAGCGGCACCGAAATATCAAGTGGTGGTACAACTAATGTTAAGGGAAGTATGGTTAATATAAATTGATGCAGTAAAAAATAAGACAATGCCATCAGCAGCAAGAACAGGCGACATGCATGTATGCCCTTTATCTACCGGGCCGGTGCCACATGTGGGCGGGCCTGTGCTTCCCCCGGGATGCCCAACCGTATTGATTGCAGGTATGCCTGCTGCAAGAGTTGGTGATATGCTTACCTGCACTGGTCCTCCAGACAGCATTGCCGCAGGTTCAGCTACAGTGATGATAGGTGGCATGCCTGCAGCCAGAGTGGGTGACAGCACTGCACATGGTGGTACCATCACGGTTGGTTGTGCTACAGTAAACATAAATTAAAATCTATGGCTTTTGATCAGCAAAATGATTTTCTTGGAAAAGGCTGGAGTTTTCCTCCAACATTTAACAGGACCCTACGAAGCCTGGAAATGACAGAAAAAACAGAAGATATTGAAAAAAGTCTTCAAATTCTGTTGACTACTGCCATTGGTGAAAGGATCATGCAGCCGCGTTATGGCTGCAACATGGAAGATCTTGTATTTGAAAGCCTTGATACAGGAACAAGAACAATCATTACAGATAAAATAAAAACAGCAATACTTTTTTTTGAACCCAGGATAAAAGTGGAAAAAATTGAACTGAATGACAGTAAAGGGCAGGAAGGTGAAATAACAGTACATGTGGAATACAGTGTTCCATCAACCAATTCAAGATACAATTTTGTATTTCCTTTTTACAGGAATGAAGGAACTGAACTGAATCTTTTAACAGGCAATCACCCACTTGGCAATTAATATGGCTAACTGCAACGAACAAAAAAATCCCTTACAGCACAATGGCACCAGCCGTGCAGAAAGAATGCTGGCAGCCCTGCAGCAGGATTATATTAAAGTGGATGAAAAATCTTTTGCTCAATGGATTGTTTTTGCCCAGGAATTTTCAAAATATATTAATTACTATGAATTAAATGGAGAGGCCGCCGGTAACTGGACTCCCTTTTTTAGCAGCGATTTGTCTGCTGTATTAGGTAGTTTGGCCATACAGGATGTGGAAGAGTATAAGCGGCAGATAAAAAGCCGGTTTGATTTTTTAAAAGATGATGATAGTAAAACAAAAGTACCCGGGATGAAGATAAAACTGAATGATCTGTTCAGTGCCATTGTTTCTTTTTGCGTTTCGCTGGACCGTTATTACAGGCTTGTGCCTGCAGACACAACTTTGAAATCCTTAATTGAAAACATCATAAAAGTAAATCTTTCTTCGCCGCTAAAAAATCTATTGCGTTATTATGAAGCAGCTAAAAATTTAAATTTTCTTGAGACAGGTATAGATGGAAAATGGAGAATATTTGGTGAACCTGCAGGCGATGTATCGCCTGTTGTAAGCGGCAATGGTCTTCATGAACTGTGGTGGAAACATTTCTCAACAGCTGCACAACCGCTCAATTCATGGACTGACTACTATACTACTATTAAAAACAGCAGCGACGAAAGCATTTTCGGGCTTACCGCATGGGATGAATATGAAAGGATAAGCCATGCTGCCAATCATAATTTATTTGCCGCCGTATTTCAGCAGTTCTTAATGTCGTTCAGCAGGCTGGTAAATGCTGCTGAAAATGAATTGATGGCAAGTATTGAAAAACAAAACGGCCATACACCACATTATGCTTTGTTCCTGGCTTTCCTGCGTTTGTTCCGGTTGGCACAGGATGATATCAATACCATCACACAGCGCCATCTTGATTTTTATTACAAAGAAATACTGCAGTTAAAGCAGCGGCCTGCATTGCCCAACAGTGCACATATCATTACAGAACTGGCAAAGCCTGCAGAAAATTTTATGCTGCCAAAAGATACTTTATACAAAGCAGGCAAAGACGGAGAAGGTAAAGATGTATTGTATGCGCTTGATTACGAAACCACTTTTAATAAGGCGATGGTGACAGACTTGCGGTCTGTTTATTTTGGCACTGCAGAAGATAATGTGACCTCCCCGCCTGTAACAAATAAAAACAGGTTGTTTGCTGCGCCTGTTACTAATTCGGCTGACGGTAATGGCGCAGAATTAACCAGTGTCAATAAAGAGTGGCATCCATTTGCCAACCGCATATTTTCTAAAGGAAGAATAAAGGCTGTAGCGATGCCAAAGGCAGAAATTGGTTTTGCGGTGGCAAGCCATTATCTGTATTTGCAGGAAGGAAAAAGGCAAGTGTCGGTTAAGGTAGCAACTACTTTTCCGGGTGAATTAATAGGGAAAAATTATGTTTTGTATGTAACAACAGAAAAAAAATGGTACAAGATAGTTAATGATATTAATGTTGATTTTGGCCGCATAGAGGTTGATGAGGACTGTGTTGAGTTTTCATTCTCTTTAACCGGTGATGAACCCGCCATCACCAATTATAATACGGCAGTGCACGGGGGCACTTTAAATATGAATGTGCCTGTACTTAAAATTATATTACTGAATGAAGCAGGCAGTACTTATGAATTTGGAAGCGTAACGGAAACCAATAAGCTCAGAAACATCACCGTAACACAAATAAGAATTGAAGTGAAGGTAGGTATGGACACTACTGCCCCTGATAATGTGGGGTTGAAACAACTACAGGTGGTTACTGATGCAGGGGTGGTGGATGTATCTAAGCCATTTATGCCTTTTGGCCCGCAGCCAGTAAAGGATAAAAGCTTTATAATTGGTAACAGGGAATTATTCACCAAGAGAAATGCTTCTGTAATCTTAAACATACAATGGGCAGGTATTACAGGTTATACCGCTACAAATGTTGCTTATCCATCACCCACAACCGGTTTTCCCACAGTAAAGTTTGATTTTTTATCAGGAGGCAAATGGGAAAGCGACATAAGTGAGTTTGCTATTTTTGATCCAACACATCCTGAAACAATAAGTACCGCTGAAACAGCTTTGTATTCACAAACAGGCTTTGATGAAGTATATAAACATTATGGGGCAGACAGTGTAAGCGGCTTTATACGTTTCTTTTTAAATAATAGTTTTGGCCATGCGGCATACCAGACGCAATTAGCCATGCATTTAATTGGACAGTCAAAATCCACGCCTGTAAGTGCACCGCCGTTTCAAAATCCAGGTGCCGTAATTCCATATACTCCACTTATCCAATCCCTCAGCATTAGTTATTCGGCCAGATCTGTTGCTACGCAAATGTCATTTAATAATGATGATATTACTTCCGGCACAGCAGAAGCGGATTATAACAGCAACGAAATATTTCTGTTTCATATTTATCCATTTGGAGATGCAGGCCAGCACGCTTATCTCAATAAGCAAACTGATCAGTATTTGTTCCCGCAATTTCATCATTACGGGGCAACCGGTATTGCAATTGAACACCAGGCAGAATTTTATATCGGACTTCAAAACCTTTTACCAAAACAATCTGTCAATATTCTTTTCCAGGTAATGGACGGAACAGCAAACCCCACCGTAAATAAGCCGGGTGAACATATTTACTGGAGCTATCTCAGTAATAATCAGTGGAAAAATTTTGATAAAAACACCATAAGCGATGGTACACTGCAATTGGTACAATCAGGTATTATCCAGTTTGTTATTCCTGCAGATGCCAGCACCGGAAATACAATAATGCCGGGAGGCTTGCTATGGCTAAGGGCTGCGGTAGAAACTCTTCCTGATGCAGTTTGCAAATTAGTTTCTGTGCAGGCACAGGCGGCATTGGTTTCATATAAAGACAATGAAAATGCTGCGGATTTTTTAGATAAGGCATTGCCTGCCACCACCATCAGTAAATTAAAAATACCACAATCAGCTATTAAAAAAACAACGCAGCCTTATTCATCCTTTGGCGGCAGACCGGCAGAAGCCAGCAGCGCTTATTACATGCGGGTGAGCGAACGGCTTCGTCACAAAGCAAGGGCGGTTACAATATGGGATTATGAACACCTGGTGCTGGAAGCTTTTCCGCTGATACATAAAGTAAAATGCCTGAATCATACATGGAGTGAGGGTAGTAAGTATAACGAAGTGGTACCGGGCCATGTAACGGTCATTACTATCCCAAATCTACAGCAACGGAACGACATCGATCCTTTACGGCCTTACACCAGCCAGGCTGTTTTAAAATCGATAAAACTTTACCTGGAAAAGAGAATATCATGTCATGTACAATTGCATGTGGATAATCCTTTGTTTGAAGAAGTGGCCATAAAGTTCAAATTACAGCTTGCACAAGGCTATACTGATTTTGCTTTTTATTCAGCAAAACTGCAGGAAGAAATTACCGCTTTTCTTTCACCATGGGCCTATGGCAAAGGCGAAATAACTTTTGGCGGAAAAATATACAAATCCGTACTCATCAACTTTATTGAAGAACGGCCTTATGTGGATTTTATACTGGATGCTGAAATGGCACATATCGATGCATACGGACACACTTTCAATCCAGATAACGAATCAATAACACCCTCTACTGCAAAAAGTATTTTGGTTTCAGCAGCTTCAGCAAAACATGTTATTGAACCGGCACCCGGGAGTACAACGGAAAAGCGGTACGAATGCGATTATTTAAAACAATTTGATTAATGCCAGCAGGCAGTTATGCAAAAGAGCATCACCATACAAAAAGAAAATTTACTTGCCGGCAGCAGCAACTATGAAGCACTGCGTAAAAAAGGGCTGGAGTACATTGAGCAGCTTGCAAGCGACAGCTGGACAGATTACAACATACATGATCCCGGCATTACTATCCTTGAACTGTTGTGCTATGCCATTACCGATCTTGGCTACCGTACTTCATTGCCAATAAAAGATCTGCTGGCAGAAGCATCTGATGGTAACCAGGAAGAAGCATTAAAGCGGCAGGCGTTTTTTCCTGCGGGGGAAATACTCACGATAAACCCCTGGAGTGTGGCCGATTTCAGGAAATTATTAATTGACCTGGAAGGTGTAAAAAATGCGTGGCTTTCCTGTAAAGCCTGCCCCTGCGGTAACAGTATCCTGTATGCAAAATGTGCAGACAGCAAATTACAATATGAAAAAGAAGCCGGCACGCATGATGTAATTATCCGGGGATTTTACGATGTGATGCTGGAGTTTGACAATGAAGAAGGTCTTGGCAATCTTAACAGTGGTAAGGTAAACTATAATTTTTCATTTGCCACTGGTGAGAGTACTTCCATAGCCATGATTGAAATGCGCCTCCCTTCATGGCAGGAAGTGCAGCAGCACCCGGAGAAATATAAAAATTTTTACAGGAAAGGCAGTGAGATCGTTGGGGTATCCATTACCGGTAAAATAAGCGATGGGAGGGATGGCACTGCAGATATCCAGGATGAAAAACTGGCCAATAAGATCAGGAGGCCTTTATTTGCAACAGAGATCTTTGTGGAATGGCAAAATGTAACGGATGCAGTTCCCATTGATGATCATGTATTTTTTAACAATATACCTTTCCGGGTTTGGTTTAAAAACGACAACGACAGAAGACAGATAAAACTGGCCGATATAAAAAGAGCGCTGGAAGAAGATAGATCCATTTCAGGCATCTTTGGGAAATATCTGCGCCTTTTGCAAAGAACCGATGAAGTGATGAAGGATGCCACACAGGCTTTGCTTTCTCATCGGAATTTATGTGAAGATTATTGCAGCATCAATCCGGTACAGGTGCAGGAATTTGCTGTATGCGCTGATATTGAAGTGGAACCGGCAGCAGATATAGAAGCTGTGCTGGCAGAAGTGTATTATCGTATCGAGCAGTACCTGGCACCTGACCTTAAATTTTATTCCTTACAACAACTGATGAATGAAGGAGTGCCCGTGGATGAAATTTTTGAAGGCCCATTACTGAATTGTGGTTTTATAAACAATGAGGAACTGGAGACAACTAACCTGCGGGAATTTATTTATGGTTCAGATATTATCAACCTGTTGATGGATATCCCGGGTGTTGTTTGTATACAGAATTTTGCAATTAATAAATACGACAGGGATGGCAATATTGTTATACTCAACCCAACAGACAATCCAGGTGAAAATATCGAGTGGGTACTAAAAGTGGATCATAATCACCAGCCTGGTTTATATCTTGAAGCTTCCAAAATACTGGTCTTCAAAAACGGGCTGCCTTTTTTGCCCGACAGGATAGAATTGATTGATACAATGCAGGTGATAAGAGGCAAATATGCACAGCCTAAATTTTCTGCCAAAGACAGCAAACCCGACATACCCCAGGGGACGTTTTACCAGTTGGATGAATACTATCCTTTGCAATATACTTTGCCTGTTACTTATGGCGTAGGGGTTTATGGTTTGCCCGATTCTGCAACAGAAGAAAGAAAAGCGCAGGCAAAGCAATTGAAAGGCTATCTCATTTTTTTTGAACAGATGCTGCTGAATTTTTTCAGGCAACTGGCTTCGGTTAAAGATCTTTTTGCGATTGATAATATAATTGACCGTACATACTACAGCCGCTTGCTTAAGGATGAAGACATAAAAGGCATTTCTGGAATGTTTAATGCTATTGATGATGAAGTTTTGAATGGACTAAATGAATCAGCAGGTGAATTTGACAACCGCCGTAACCGCTTTTTAGATCACATCATGGCACGTTTTGGCGAGAGTTTTAAAGACTATGCACTTATTCTTAACCATTATGGCTCCGGAAGGGCAATCCGGCAACACAGGCTTCACCGGTATAAAACAGATTTTCTTAGAACGATTGCTACTGTAAGTCACAACAGGGCTAAAGCAACTAATTACAAAAGCATAGACCTTGTAAACGACAACAGGAATATCAGTGGTATTCAGTTGCGGATACAACGCTTACTTGGAATGGATGGCTTAGGCGGATTTTTTGAAATGTTTCATGAGACCGGCACAGATGGAAAAGTAATTGCTGTAAGATGGCGGCTGCAAGATGAAAATGGGGTGGTGATGCTGGTTAGCAAAACAAATTTTAAAGACGATAAAGATTATGTGGCTGAGGAGAAAGCAAGGGCAGAAGCCCTTAATGTAAAGAAATACATTACCAGTATAGCTAAGTATAAAAATACCGGCGCAGGTTTTACTATTAAACTGACCAATGAAAATCCTGCTGTTATTGCTACCGGTAATAAAACATTTTCTTCCAAGGCGGATTCCGATTTGTGGATAAATGAAATCATTGCGTTTGGCAAAAAACTGCTGGCAGCAGACAAAGTGTTCGTGGTGGAGCACCTTTTGCTGCGTCCCCGAAATTATCCACCAGCGTTTGCAACCGGCATAACTGAACCTGATCCGCTACTTTCCATTTGCATTTCCCCGTCATGCGGCTTTTGTGAAGGTGAAACAGATCCTTATTCTTTCAGACTAACGGTGGTGCTTAGTGGCAGGGCAGGCATTGCTGGAAAAGGAATAGAATTCAGGCGCTTCGCAGAAGAGACCATCCGGAAAGAGATACCCGCACATCTTGGCGTTAAAATCTGCTGGGTCGACTACGAACAATTGTTTGAATTTGAAGAAAGGTACCGGCTTTGGTTAGCAGCGTTAGCGACTGAGCCGGTAAGTGATAAACCCCTGCAGGATGCACTGAAAAGTTTGCTGGAACTTTTTGAAAAGCTGAAATCGGTGTACCCTGAAGCCACGCTGCATGATTGTGTGGATGGCAACGATGAGAACCGGGTGCTGTTGGGCCATACCGCTATCATAAGCGATGAAGAATTAAATGCAAGGATAGAAGCAAAAAAAAACAGCAGGGAAGAAAATAATACTTAACCACTCATCAAAAGGGTGCAAATTTTTTGTTATGACAATACCTCCTTTCAAAAGCACAGTGTATCCTGAGTTTGTTGCAGACCAGGTGCTTACATCAGATAATCTTAACAACCTGTTTAAATATCTTGATGAACAGGGCCGGATGACCCGTACACAATTAACAGGCACCGGCATTGCCTGCGGGTTTAATATTGTTACGGCTGCAGACGGTACCAGCATTATCCTTACCGAAGGTGCAGGCATCACCAGTGATGGTTATTTAGTGGTTGATAAAAAAAGGACCTATGTAAAAAAAAGTGCGCTGCCTTTTAATGCATTGCAGTGTGAGTATTACGACAAATTTGTACAGACTGCATCAAATCCCTATACGCAAAAAATTGCAGATCTGTGGGAATTGATGGAAGAAGACGATCAAAGAAATGCTGAACCACTTGATGCAACTTTTTTAGCAGGTAAGATTATACTACTGTTTGTAGAGAAACTGGAAGAGAATAACAAAAACTGCGATCCTAATTCTTGTGATGAAAAAGGTACGAAAGTTACAGTAACAATAAAGGCGCTGGTTGCAAACAGTGCACAGGTTGATACATACCTTGCGGAAAGCAAGGCTATACAACGGCCATTGGTATTGCCTGAATTTAAAATGCCAGCATACAAAACAGCATCACCGGCAATAAAAACATCGGCTGAAATCTTAAATAGATACAGGAGTATACTTAACCGTGGTTTTATTGATTCGGTAAAAACTTTACTTACTGATGCGCATTTAAAACTTCGGACGGTACTGCAAGAGGATTTTGATGCGGACGGAGTTTCCGGCCATGAGTTCGATTTTATTCTGGATGGTATAGCCGCAATAATGTCTGGCAGCACCATTTCTCAAAGCAGGTACATGCACGTGCAGTATTACTACGATTTTATAAACGACCTGTTGCTGGCTTACGATGAACTAAGGACAAAGGCCTTTGAACTGGTGTGTAACTGCGTACCTGATAATGAGCTTTTTCCACGTCACCTGTTAGCAGGTGAAGCTATTGGTTTTAATGAGATCACTTCTTTATACCGCACCCGGTTTATTTCTTCGGGTGCCTCCTGTTGCTGTGCTGAAGATGTGATGGAAATAAACTTTTTATACCGCCGTATGGTGCTGATGGCACAGCATGTATTTATAAGAGGTGTTGGCGATGGTGACTTTGCGGTTCAACCTGGTCGTGTAAGCATTACGCCCTCATCATTAGGAAGATCATTTTTATCAGAAAGAGCCATACCATATTATTACAGGCCTGCAACCGGGATGAAAAAATTATATGAATATTGGAATTTTAAAAAAACAATGGCTAAGGCTGCAAAAAAAAATTTGTCGTATTGGGCTGCAGAATACAATAATGTGGCACCAATTGATGAAACAGTGACCAGTCCGCTGAACTATGATATTGAACCGTATAACTTTTTCAGGATAGAAGCCATAACTGGTAAAAATGCGGCTTCCGTTTCAAAAGAAATTAAGGATGCAATCAGAGCTTCCGGATTGCCATTTAAAATCGTATCACTTGCCACCGGTGATCCTTTGGAAGGCTATAAAAATGCTGAATGCTGTTCGCTTGCAGATATAGAACTCCAGTACCAGGTTTTGAGGAGGAAATTGCTTTGTTGTTTAAGGGACAATTTAAAGTTCTGGAGTTCGCTTGAAGAAAAAGAAGACGGCAAAGGCGATGTAGTTGTGTTTATACCCAAGGATAAATTAAAAAAAGGTAATGAATTTGAATTTTATTTCAAAGACGTTTCGGAGGCCGGGGCCAAAATAGAAATAGCAGCGAAAGCAAAGGAAGGGGCAGGTACTGCCAGCAAAGCCAGTAGCAGAAAGTACCAAAACCTCGAGGTGAAATACAATAAATACCAGGAGAGAATTAAAATAAAAATGTCGGGTTTGCCGGCTCCGGCAGTGGAAGCTGCACCTGCAGAGAATATTACTTACTACGCATTAATCCTTATTGACGAGTTGAATGAACTGATAACCCTTTTGTCGGAAGAAGATATTACCAAATTTAAAAGTGTGGCCTTTGTTGATTCTGTTGCAGGCCTTGATGATGCTTATACACATATGGGGCCTTTGGTATCTTCCTATAATTCAAGGCAGTATTTTATTGATAAGATAAAAATTAATACAGGCGAAAGGCATGCTGCAGAAGTGGATAAAATTGCCGCCGCTATGTCAATCATCAGCGAAAGTGATGCAATGAATCTAATAACATTGATCGCTAACAGCAGCCCGGGAGGAGGACCTTTGGAAATTGATATTACTTCTTTTATCCGGGATATGGAGGCTGCCCGGATTAATTATTCGGCCCAGGTAACCTTAATAAGCAGGTACCTTGAAAGTAAAAGAGATGCATTGATGCTTATACAGGCTGAGGACATCAAAGAACCTGAAGGCGACTATACATCAAATTATAACTCACTGGTTGAGTATCTATCAACCCGTAAATGTTCATGCGATATTGCTGCACTGAAATTTCTGCTTCAGCGCTATAAGGAACAGCAGGCGAAGCTTACTGATATGAACAATTTTTCTGTGTACGCACAGCATCACCCCGGTCTGCAGCATAAGGCAGGCGTAACTGCAGGCGGCACATTCGTACTGGTGTATAAAGGAGCAAATGACAACACAGCACCTGGTATAGATGTTAACACAGTTATTGCAGATTTTTATCTTCCATACACCTGCTGCAGCGATTGCACTCCATTGGAAATAACTATACAACAACCACCACCACCAGTACAACAGCCCCCTGTAGCAAAGCCTGGTGATAATATCAGCATTCAGTTGCCGTTGAATTCCGTTACACTGGACGGAAGTACTTCCTCAGATCCTGATGGAACAATAGAAACTTATTTCTGGGAGAAGACTGAAGGAGCAGACGTAACGATTGACGCTGCAAACCCCACAACTATCATTGCGTCGGGGCTTGTTGCAGGCGTCTATAAATTTAAACTCACCGTTACAGACAATGACGGGCTGAGCAACAGCGGCATGGTAACGGTGACGGTGATTGAACCAGCTAATATTCCGCCAACAGCAGTTGCTACAGTTGATAAAACAAATGTCACATTGCCGGATGGTACGGTAACACTCAATGGCGGTAATTCTACAGATCCTGATGCAGGTACAGTTTTATCATATGTATGGTCGCTTGATGATGGGATAACAGGTGCCGTTATCAATGCTCCAAACCAGGTATCAACCACCGTAACTTTTTCCCAACCGGGGTTATATGTATTTACATTGACAGTGAATGATGGTAAGGGCGGCAGTGATACGGACAAAGTTTTTGTGCTGGCTAACAGGCCGGCCCCACCAACAAACATTCCACCCACTGCAGTAATAAACGCAAGCCAGCATATGGTTACACTTAACCCGAATAATAGCGCAGGGGTAACATTAAATGGCGCTGCTTCTTCAGACCCGGATGACGGAATAAAAACCTACAAATGGTCTATGCAGGGTGGAATGACGGGTGCTCTCATACTTTCACCCGATGATAAAATTACGGATGTAAAGTTTACACAAGCCGGTACTTATCTCTTTACGCTTACAGTTACCGATTATGCTGGTATGCCGGCAAATACTTTTGCGCTGATAACCGTAAACCAAAGAAATATTGAACCGGCAGTAAGCTCATGCGGGGAATTGTCAGTTATGCGTTCGGATTTTGTCAGGATCCAGGAAAACAACAGCGGGCCTTTTATAGCTTTTAAAGAGATATATCGTTCTAACGGTGAGCTTAAGCAATTTTATGATGATGCTTCAGCACCAGAAATAGAAGCCGCAAACGAAACGGCACAGACAGACTTTTTTGTACTTAAAAAATTACATACGAGATTAGTAATATGGTTAACAGATTTAAGAGAGCCTATGTCAAGATTTGATGTTACGATTCCTATGCTTACGATGCTAAATATTCATGCGCAGCTTGCATTTTATGCAGCCTGTATTCAGGCCAAAGATGTAAATGATTCCGAAACCAGGGTGCCAATGCGTAACTCACTTGAAGCGTTGATTTCTATTCTCAATCTTCTTTCTCAGCGAGTGCCTGATTACGCTGTTGATCAAAGAAATGTATTGAAAAAATTACGCTCAATTACAATAGGGGCTAAAGACATTGCTTTGGCCAGTGATAATAATAAACCTGAATATATAATAAGGCTTGATAAAATTATCGGCCAGTTAACAGCAATGAATTTGTAAAAATGGTCCTGCAGAAAAACATTATTGGCAAACAAAATCTTCATTTCCATTTTGAGGGAAATGAAGACGGTTTTATGCTTCAAAAGGAAATAACAGACTGGTGTGCTATTTCATTGAACCCGGCAATAGAAGCGCTCTTAAATGAGTATGGGCAAACAGATGAAGTGATACAGCTAAATGAACTTGAGCTGTCGGTTGATATTTATGACACAAGGCAATGGCAGAAGCTGTTGTGTGAGAAAATAGTGCAGCAAATACGAGAAAATCTGGAGTTGAAAAAAAACGGCATGCAGGTGTTATCCGGCAGTGCTGCCTTTTTGCAGGTACTTATTTGTTTTTTAAAAAATGGGGTACTGCCATGGAATGCCGGGATAGATTCAAAAGCAACATTCGATGAATCGTTTGAAAAGCAGATCGCCCTGCTGACAGTTGAAGATGCCAAAGGCTTTGTGGATGTGCTAAAAGATAAAACGGCCGTGATGCGTTTAAGCCAACTGCTCGGTGTTGCGCAATTTGTTCTTTTTACTGAAAAAATATTGAATGATAACCGGGGGGATATAAAATTAGTGATGATGGATATTGAAAAAATAGTTGATGCTTGCCCGGGCAATATTGATGACCAAAAGAAAATATACAACAGTTTTATGTTGGAAATCCTTGCTTCCTTTCCGGAATGGCCCAGGGAAGGGTTGTTAGATAAAGCTATCCGGCGATCACTGTATCAAATTGGACTTTCTCCCGGGCAACTGAAAAAAATAGATGTAGATGAACTTGGCTCGGCTTCATTAAGAAAAGAAATTTTAATGATGGAGGAAAACAAAACCATGGGAAGCAGTCCTGCTGTCTTTACTTCGCCAGGTAACATTGACCCCGGAATAGAACTGGAAAAAGGAATAGATCTGGAAGAAGGAATATACATCAACAATGCCGGAGCTGTTATCATTGCTGCTTTTTTACCCCGTTTGTTTTTACAAACTGGTTTGGTAAAAAACGGAAGGATCGATGACCTGCCTTCTGCATTACAATTGGTTCATTATTGCGTTACTGGCGATGAAAATGCAGCCGAATTTGAGTTGCCGCTGCTAAAAATACTCTGCGGAACAGCATTACAGCAGCCAATAGAAATGAGGTCTGAAATAAACAACAGGATAAAGCATGAAGCTGAAAGTATGCTGGGTTCAGTTATTGAGCACTGGGACGCTTTAAAAAACACATCCATTGCAGGATTGCGTCAGTCGTTCTTACAACGCAAAGGCAAACTAAGTTTTAAAAATGGCGAATGGATGCTGCAGGTGGAAACGAAATCTTATGATATTTTATTACAACAGCTTCCGTGGAATATCAGCATGATAAAATTACCGTGGATGAAAGATATGTTGAAAACTGAATGGATATTTTAAACACCAAATAAAACCAAATATCATGGCACTCTTAAAAAAAGGCGACAAAGGTCCGGCAGTGAAAGAACTTCAAAAAATGCTGCAGGAACTGGATTACAATGTACCCATTTCCGGGGTATTCGATACTGTAACTTTTAATGCAATTCAAAATTATCAAAGCAGCCACCTCGACAAATTTGGAAGACCACTTGAAATTGATGGAAGCGTGGGAGACCTTACCATGTGGGCATTGCAAAACCCACGAACAAAGGCTGTAACCGGAGTTATTGATTTTACGAAAATGCCAGCTGCGTCTCTTGGCGGCACTGCAATTGGCCGGGCTGCGTTAAAAGCGGCCATTGATGAAATATTGAACGGTGCTGGAGAAATAGGTGGTAACAACCGCGGTAAGTTTGTAAAAAAGTATATGCAGCCGGCAGGTCTTTCTGACGGCCACAGCTGGTGTGCAGGTTTTGTAAGCTGGTGTTTTTTGCAGGCCGCCGGAGGTGATAGAAGCAAAATGCCTTTTAAATATAACGCTGGCGCAAGAAATATTTTCAACCAGTATAAAGCAAAAGGATGGATAATAGATAATGCAACCCAGATCCCTGAGCCAGGAGATATTGCTGCCTTTTGGAGAGTGAGTTTGCCGAGTGGTTTTGGACATATAGGAATTGTGCATCATTGTGCCGATGGATTTGTGCATACCATTGAAGGAAATAAGGCCTCCAAAGTTGCTGGCTTTACTTATACCAAAACAAGGATGGATAAATTCCTGGGTTTTGGAAGAGTGATGGGATAAAATTTATACAGTATGTTTTCATCTGCAGAAAAAACAATACCGGTAACAGTGCAGCGGCAGCAACAGGCTGCTGCACCGGCTTTTTTTCGAAAAGCGGGTGAAGAAACATTTTTTGGTGCAGAAAAGCAATCCTCCTTTTTTTCTCCGGTAATACAAACAAAACTTACTGTAAGCAGTCCCGATGATCCGCAGGAAAAAGAAGCAGACGCAGTTGCAGATGCCGTAATGCGCATGCCGGATCCGGTGTCTGTACAAGCAAAAGACGAAGAAAAGCAACTGGACCGTAAAGAAGGGCAGGAAGAGGAAATTCATACAAAACATGAAACAGCCTTAGTAACGGTACAGCGTAAGTGCGAAAGTTGCGAAAAGGAAGAAACGACCCAGGCAAAACTTTTCCGTATGGTGCAGCGGAGTGAAGAAACTGAAGGGGAGGAAACTGCCGTACAGGCAAAACAGGCTGGTTTATACCGCTCAGATATTTTCAAACAAAGTGGCCGGGGGCCGCCGGTCAATTCCATACAGCCATCTTTTGAACAAAGCTTATCGTCTTCCAAAGGAAGTGGCAGTGCTTTGCCAACTGGTACGCAACAATTTATGGAAAGCCGCTTTAATGCAGACTTCAGCGGTGTGCGCATACATACAGGCAGCTATGCCGAAAGTATGAGCAGTACAATTAATGCACAGGCTTTTGCCCATGGCAATGATATTTATTTTAACTCCGGTAAGTATTCACCCAATACCGAAGCAGGGGGTACTTTGCTTGCTCATGAATTAACACATACTGTGCAGCAGGGAGCAAGCCCTGTAAATACTTCCACCAATGTAGCTGCAAAAACCACTTCAAAAAATACCGCACAAACAAAAAGGATCTGCCGGTATGCTCAAACCGGTCCATCAAGTCCAGAAAATGCCGGTCAATATAATTTAGCGGCCGTTTGGCAACAGCAGTCACTGCTAAAAAGAAATGGCACTAACGTAAAGCCACAACCGCATGAAAGGCAGCAGCAGTTGCCCCATTTAAACCGCTGTGAAGAAAATGAAAACGATACCAGTGAACAGGCAGTACTGCATACAAAACAGGAAATAAGCAGCTGGCAGGTAAATCATGATGGCGCACTGCAGACCTCAGCACCTGTTATTCAAATGCAAACCGGGGAAAGGGAGTTGCAAAAAAAGGAAGAAGAGTTACAGAGAGAAGAAGACGAAATAACGGCATCACCTGCACTGGAATTACAGGCAAAAGCAATCAGTACATTTTCGCTGCCTGCCACCGGTACATCAATACCGGCAGCCACTTTTTATTCCAGGCAAGTTCAAACAAAGAATTTTACGGGCAATGAACTGACCGCAAGTAATCCTGTCAGTTCACCTGCACAAGTATACACAGCATCAGAACGAGGACCACCGCTGGTGCAAATGCAGGAGGATAAAAACAGTATCCATCGGTCAGCAGTGGACGATGCACTGAATTTTGTGAGCGGCAGTTCATTATTGGGTTGCATCAGTATCCTGGATCCAGCATCAACCGGACCTTGCCTGCTGCAGAAAGCGAGGGATGTGGCATTGCATATACCAGGTTACCGGGCCTTAAGAGTGGTACTTGGCAGCGATCCGATAACAGGTGAACACATAGAAAGGAACGGTCATAATTTTATTGAAGCCGCATTTGATATTATGCCGGGCGGGATGCTGCTGCACCAAAAACTGCAGGAGCAGGGACAACTGGATGCAGCCGCAGCATGGATCGATGGTAAGATAGAAGAGCTGGACAGTATTGTTTCGAATGTAACAGGGTCGTTTACACGCTTCTGGAACAGCCTGAGTATCGACAGGTTCAGTGATCCAATGGATGTGATACGGGAAGGGGCAGGCATTGTATTTGATTTTATCAGCAGTATTGTAAGCTTTGCCATAAGAACAGCTGGAGAATTGCTGCAGATGGTGAAGAACTTCTTACTGAATGCGATTGTTGATTTTATAAAAGAGCGTACAACAGCGTATCCATTGCTTACCGTGATATTGGGCGAAGATCCTGTAACCAAACAGGCGGTTGCAAGAAACGGAACTAATATATTGAATGCGCTGCTTGAACTTGGCGGAGAAGAAGGAATTAAGCAGCGCACCCAAATGCAGGAGACCGGCACTTTCCAGCGTATCGTGGGTTATATAGATGAAGGCATAGTAGTGTTTGGTAATTTGTATCAAACAATTGTAAATAATTTTAGTTTGATATGGGATGCGGTATCCATTGATTCACTGATACATCCCGTTGATACCTTCACCAGGCTGTACAACGTATTTGCCGAACCAATTGCACAGGTACTTGACTTTGTGAGGAGAGTGGCAGCGGAGATTTTGAAACTGATAAAAGAAGTGCTGATGCAGCGCCTGAGTGCATGGGCAAGACAGCAGCGTGGATATGCATTGGTGACCGTTATCATAGGAAAAGATCCATTTACCGATGCAGCAGTGCCATTCACCATGGAAAATGTGATCAAAGGATTTTTCAGTTTGATGGAAGGCGGCGAAGAACAGTATAACCAATTAAAAGAAAGCGGTGCAATAGACAGAACAGTGGCGAAGATAACAGCAGCAGTGACAAGATTGAATATGACACCGCAGGCCATTGTTCAGTTGTTTATTGGTTTATGGAATTCATTCAGCATACATGACCTGGCAGATCCGATTGCGGCTTTCCAGCGGATCATTGATAGGTTTGGCGAGCCGATAGGAAGGCTGATAAACTTTGTAATTGAGATTGTAAAGATCGTGGTGGAAGCGATTCTGATCGTTATGAACTTCCCATTTGATCTTATCAATAATATCATCCGGCGTGCCATGGCTGCAATGGACAGGATCAAGAGAGACCCGGTTGCCTTCCTTAAAAATTTATTGAGGGCCATCAAGCAGGGCTTTATCCAGTTCTTTGATAATATACTCACACATTTATTGAATGGTGTGGTTGGGTGGCTGATGAGTGAGTTAAGGGATGCCAACATACCTGCGCTCACCGATTTTTCTTTACGTGGTGTGATTGGCTGGGTGCTGCAGGTGCTGGGTATTTCAATGGAAGCGATTTGGGCAAAGCTGGCAGCACATCCACGTATAGGTCCTCAGCGTGTTGCAAGGATCAGAAGCATGATCAGCTCACTCGATGGTATCTGGACATTCATAAAGGATGTGCAGGAACGGGGTATGGCTGCTATATGGGATAAGATACAGGAACAGCTTACTAACCTATGGGACACCGTTATTGATGCAGTGAAGAACTGGATAACCGAACAGATCGTAAACCGGGTGGTGGCAAGATTACTGAGCATGCTTGACCCAACGGGTATTATGGCGGTGGTAAACAGTGCGATAGCTATTTACAGTGCCATTCAGAGCTTTATCCGCTACCTGCGTGAGATTTTGGAAGTGATCAATTCTTTTGTAAATGGGGTAGCCGATATAGCAGAAGGCAACGTAACTACTGCTGCCAATTATTTAGAGAGAACAATGGGCAGGGCAATGCCCATTGTGATTGGGTTCCTTGCTAACCAGGTTGGTTTAAGTGGTGTGGGCAGAAGAGTGGGAGAGATGATCGAAAGGGTGAGGGAAATGGTGGATAATGCCTTGACATGGCTGGTGAACAGGGCGGTGGATACGGGGATGAATTTGCTGGATAGGTTGATGGGAAGGGG
>ENA-UOWO01001931-UOWO01001931.1-activated-sludge-metagenome-genome-assembly--contig:-NODE-1931-length-26572-cov-10.469359_pt1 | contig 26572 bp, 25 predicted proteins | sample MGYA00238148_ERZ761564 | MGnify/ENA primary metagenome ERZ761564 (study PRJEB28885, sample SAMN05720194) | activated sludge metagenome | isolation source: Anaerobic digester | place: USA...
ACCTGCTGAAGAGGAAAACGCTGAAAAAATAACACCCGAGCTTGTTGACAGTCCGGCTGTTGAGGAAAAGAGCACCCCTGCGATGAAAGTCACAGACGGTAAGCCGGCAAAATATTTCGAACTTTACGGATATTTTTCGTTTGCGAACAAGTTTACATACAACATGGCGCTTAACGGCAACAACCCGTATCTTATGAGTAAGAGCACTATCAGAGACACAACCTATAATGATAGCACCGATCAGTATGAATTGAAGGATCCTTCAAGAGAGGATATTTTAAGCTGGGCATGGATGAAGCTCCATCTTGAGCCGGTTATAAATGTTGCAGAGACACTTGAAATTCATACAAAAATGTCGATTTTCGGAAACACAGCTCTGGGTGCAGACAATTTTGAAGCCGACACCAAAGGCAACGGACTTTTAAGAGATGCGCAGCTGAGCACTTCAGCGGACATAGTTTTTGAAGGGCTTTGGGGAACAGTTGATACTCCGATCGGTGAGCTTAAGGCGGGTCGTATGCCTTTCCACTGGGGTCTGGGTATACTTTACAATGACGGGAACAGAATTAACCACCAGTCGACAGGGAACTATCTTGACAGGATCCAGCTCACCATTCCGGTAGCGGGATTCAAAATAATTCCCGCTTTCGATATTGCATCAACGGGACTTCTTGACAAATATCAGGATTATTTCATTGATTCATCACAGAAAGACGACGGATACAATGTCAGTGCAATGTTCACAATGAGCGAAGATGACCCGGCACTTCTTGAAAACAAGCTTCTGAATGAGCAGACAGTTGTCGAATTCGGTGCAATGGTCATGTTCTCATGGAAGAACAAGGGTTCCGGTGAATGGAAAGCAGATACCGGAACTGTGGAACCTTTAAACGACAGATATTCCGATAGTGACAAATCTTATGCATTCACAAAACAGGATGCAAAACTCTGGAAAATTGACGGCTGGTTTAATCTTCACCACCGGAATTTTTCTTTCAAGACGGAACTCGCATTCCTTACCGGAAGTATCGGAAAGATGCTCCTTGATGACGGAACCGAAAAGGATGTTAAAGCGGAAATGGTCGGTGTAGCGATTGAGATGGAATACAGGGCGGTGCCGAAAAAGTTCCATCTGTCACTTCTTACAGGTCTTGCTTCTCCTGACGATGCTGAAAATGTGCAGGCAGATTCATGGAGCACTCCGGGAAGATCGGTCAACAGCAGTTCTGTAAATACTGATGCCAAAGTTCAGAACTACAGATTCAACAAGGATTATGATTTTAATTCAACACTCTGGAACCAGTTCATCGGAAGATTCACTGCGGGATACTATGCAAGTCTTTACGGTACATACTACATTCTTGATGAATTGAAGGTTGACCTCGGTGCTACTTATTCGATGGCTCTGAAGGAAGAGAATTCATTCGGTGGAAAAGGTCTTCCAAGTGCGATAGAGCCATTCGTTTCAATTGATTATGCGAATAAAAGCGGTCTTAGAGGCGGAGTCAGGTATCAGCTCGGAGTTCCTTTCAGCGGTCTTGAAGTGGAAGATTCTGAAGGTGAAGTTGTTGACGCAGGGCTTTTTCATTATCTTAATGTATATCTGGGCATAGTTTTCTAATTTTTTATAAATTATAATTTTCAGGAGCGGATCATGTTCAAATCTTTTGATGAAATTATTTCAGAAGTTAAGAAAAATCAGAAAAAACAGAAAGTTGCAGTTGTGGGAGCAGACAAGGATATTGCAATAGAAGCGGCGGCAGACATAGTTGCGGAAAATCTTGGAGAGCCGGTGCTTTTCGGTCCGAAAGAAAAAATTGAAAAACTCTGGAAAGGGACAGTTCTTGAAAACAAAGTTGAGATAGTTGACTGTTTTGATCCTGAAATGTGCTGTACCCGTGCAGTTGATTATGCAGTTGAAGGGAAAGTTCATCTCATTTTGAAAGGAACTGTTGAAACCGCCATGCTCATGAAAGCTATCTTCAGAAAAGAGAACGGTCTGAAAGATTCTCCGGTTATCAGCGATGTTCTGGTGTTCGAAGATCCGCTCGGAGCTGAAAATAAGCGGCTCATCGGTCTAACTGACGGCGGACTTATTCCTCTTCCTGATCTTGAAACAAAGATCGAGATGACAAGAAGCGCAGTGAAAGTCTTCCACAAGCTCGGGTTTGAAAAACCGAAAGTTGCCTATATTTCAGCAGTTGAAAAAGTGAGTCCGAAAATTCAGTCAACTGTTGATGCCGCTGAGATACAGAAAAGAAAGGCGGCTGGAGAGCTTGAAGATATAAATGCTTATCTTGAAGGTCCTTATGCGATTGACAATGTTATTTCTGAATATGCCGCAAAAGTTAAAGGAATTGAATCAGTTATGGCAGGAAGTGCCGACATTCTCGTTATGCCTAACATCGAATCGGGCAATGTTCTTGGAAAGATCGCAAACTACTGGGGAAATGCAGCTAACGGTCATGTGATTACAGGTGCAAAAGTTCCTGTTCTCATTACTTCAAGAGCCGATGATGCAAAAACAAAACTCAATTCAGTTGCACTTGGAATACTCGTAAGTTTTTAATATGATTCATAAAAAAGAAGAAATCAGATATCCTGTCACGATAGATCTTAAAGTTATAATGACAAGTGAATCAGGTGATGAGAAAAACATATCTGACTTGAATAAAATTCTAAGTAAATTTGATGTTCCGCTGAAAAAAGAGTGGATCATTTCAAAAAGTAACGCCGGAAACTATATGTGTTACACCGGGCGTGTTTATATTGGCTCAAAAGATGTAATGTATATGCTTTTTGAAGAACTTAAGCGACATCAATCGGTGAAGTTTGCTATTTGAGAGTTTAGTTTTATCTCTTCACATTTCTCACAGCGTTTTTCAACTGTTCCATCGTCGGAAGTTTCGGTTGATATGTCGCAATAAATATTTTTTCCTCAAGTCCGCATAGAGCATATTGAGCTTCCTCAATTCCAGATTCTGAGCAGATAATCAGTCCGATGGTCTCTTTTTCATGCTCATACTGCCGGTTAATTCTAAAATAACTGACATATTTATTCATCTGTCCGACATCTCTTGCATCAAGTTTTTTTGTTTTCAGTTCAACCAGAATATTGCAGGGAATTCCTTTGTGATAAAGAAGAATGTCAATGTAATGATTCAAACCGTCAATTTTTATAGGAACTTGTCTGCCACAGTAAGAAATTTCGTGACCGAGTTCACGCAAAAAAGAATCAATGTTATGCACAATTCCGTTTTCAAGCTCTTCTTCATTTTGATATGTTCCTGCAAAACCGAGATTATATTCAGCTTTAAATATTTCCAGAACATTCGAAATGGGTTGCTTTTTTCTGGCAGGGAGCTTTTCATCGTTTGAAATAGAATTGTTAAAAAGATTGCTTTTTATTTTTATACGAAGTTCCCGGACACTCCAGGTGTTATTAATAGCGTTGTTTTGGTAAAACAGTCGCTCTTTATTATTTTCAATATCAACGAGTTCTTTATAATGATTCCAACTCAATTGTGGCGACACTGTAGCCACAATCTCATATAACCTGAAAAATCTAATAATTCTATACAGTTCCCTTCTGTTTATCCCGAGATCAAAAGATATCTGAGCAACAAGTTGTTTGCCGTAATCAGCCCTTTCCTTATTTTCAATTTCATCTCTTACAATCCGTTCACCGATCTGCCAATATGTTTGAACTTTGATGTTGTCAACAGCTTTATAAGCTCTTGCCTGACCTTTGCTTAAAATGCTTTTCAGCTCGTTAAGCAGATTCCTGTAACCTTCATGATCTTTTGAAATAATTTCTGATTTTCTCATCTCTTCCTCTAATCAAAACTAAACGCAATCAAATATAGCGACTTGAATTGTTTTCGTCAAATTATTTATATTGTTGTTTGGTTATGGATTTTCCGGGAATGTTTTTGTGAAAGAAACCTACTCGCCGTCAGGGGTGTTGGCGCATCTGATGGGTTCTTTGACGGTGCAGTAATCTGTCATGGGTACATTTGCGATTCTTGCGTCAACCCAGTCAAACTGTTCTTCAAGTGACCATGCCCAGCCGTCAACATGTCCTGCGCCCTGACACATTTTATAATTGATCTGATATCCCTGCTCGCAGAGTTTCTGGAAAGATGCAGTTTCAATGCCGGGATCTACGAGGTCATCAAGTTCGCCAAGCACCATGAGTGCCGGAATGTCATCAATTCTTGGAAGGGGTGATGTCGGCAGAGTGTTAACTTCAACGAAACAGTCCCACGGCGGCATATTGACAAGGAATGGCTCAACGGCGGCTTCTGCAAGTATTTCAGTTGAATAGAGGTCATCAAGAGAATCCATTCCGTCAACTGAGTCGCCCATGTCACATCCGGGATCAACTGCCGCAACAGGGAAGTCCACATCAAAAGGGGATACGAAAACTTCGGAAAGATTTGTGTGATCTCCAGTGTACCATGAATTTGAGGTGAGAAGAAAAAGAGCAGTATTTCCGCTTGCTTTTACAAAATTCTGCAACGCTTGCTGAGCATGTGTCCCGAGGTCCGTCGGCGGAATTCCCCATGATGCACCTTTTATAACAAGTTCAGGAGCGTAATATGGCTGATATCTTGTTGTAAATGCCGCAGCGTGTCCACCCTGAGAGCCGCCGATTATCGCATTGTCACCGGGTATTGCCTTCGCATTGATAAGCGAAAGGAGGTTCCTTGCCGCTCTCATCATGTCAAGAACCGAAATGGCAGTCGGTTCAGCGATCAGATAAGGATGAATTTCTGTTGATGCTTCTCCCATACTTTTAAGCCCGATATAGTCAGGAGCAATGATTATGTATCCGAAAGATGCAAGAAGAACGCCGGTTCCGGTTGCTTCACCTTCGGCAGTTTCATCAGTTGACGGGGCACATGCATCAGCGAAACCGGGTGCAGTTCCGTGAAGAATGCTCACAACTGGAAAAGTTTCCGTGTTGTCTTTAAGGTCGGGAAATGCAACGATTCCTGTGGCGTCAACAAGTTTTCCTTTGTCCTGAGTCTGATATCTTATTTTGAATATCCTGACATCATGTTTCGGTCGTCTGACAATATTTCTGCTTTTAACTTCGTCATTTGTTTCCATCAATGTTATCAGTGCAGTCTTTTTTCTTGCGGCAATTCCTTCAAGGTCGGTCAGGAGTTCTTTGCTTTCAAGAATAAATCCAAGTCCTGTCCCCATTTGAAGATCTTCCTGTTTAAGCCAGGTATACTCATTAATTCCGCAAAGTGCAGGGGCGACTCTCGGATCATAAGGGACAAAAGTATCTTCATCGGCTTCTTCGTCAATTTCTTCGTCAATAATTGTTTCGTCAGCAGTTTCATCAACTGTTTCCGACTCCGTTAAAACTTCGTCGGACAAGTCCTTGTCGACAGATTCATCAACTGCTTCGTCAGCAGTTTCATCAGGTACAATAGTCTGATCTGCATCATTTGAATTTGTGTTGTCTTCATCGGTGACATCAGTTTTCTTGTCACCTGAACAGGAAACAAAAGATAAAACAATAAAAACAGAAAAACACACTTTTACGATTTTTTCAAAACTTACCATTTCTTAACCCTCACTTAACTTTAATACTCGACACACGAGTCGCAATTATCCATAAAATGACTTTTTCGTCAAGGCGATATTGTTGAATAACATACAAATTTCGGTAATATGGGCTTTATGAAAGCTTTTCTTGAGCCATATTACGGCGGAAGCCACAAAAGTTTCGCCGATTCAGTTATTAAAAGATTCCCTGATGAATTCATGCTTTTCACGCTTCCTCCAAGACACTGGAAATGGAGGATGCACGGTTCTGCGGTAACATTTGCTGAACAAGTTATTGCAACAGCCATAGAGTTTTCAGAGATATTTGTGACATCACTGACAGATCTGGCCCTTTTGAAATCACTTCTTGGTTCAAGACTGCCAAAATGCCGATACACGATCTATTTTCACGAAAACCAGCTTTCATATCCCTGGTCAGATATTGATAAAGGTCCCGAAGAAAGAAAAGACATGCACTACGGGTTTTTAAACTTCACTTCAGCACTGACTGCCGATAGGGTTGTGTTTAATTCGGAGTTTAATAAAGACAGTTTTTTCAATAACTTAACTCCTTTTTTAAGATCATTTCCCGATTGCCGGCTTGATAAAAGAATAGATGAAATATTAAAAAAATCTGAAGTGATCTATCCCGGAATTGAACCGGTTCCTGAATTTGAACGGATTGGAAATGAAGTGGCTGTGATACTCTGGAATCACCGCTGGGAATATGACAAAAACCCCGATGAATTTTTTCTGGCTCTTTTTAAATTAAAGGAAAAAGGAATTGAGTTTAAACTTGCAGTTGCCGGAGAAGAAAAAGTGCGAGCTCCTGAAATATTCGGTGTTGCAAAAGAGAAACTTAAAAATGAAATAATATCGTTCGGTTATCTTGAGAACAGAGAACAATACATCAAACTTCTGAAAAAAAGTGACATCATCCCAGTCACATCAAACCACGAGTTTTTCGGAATAAGTGTCCTCGAAGCCGCATCAGCAGGAGTCATACCTCTTCTTCCAAAACGGCTCAGCTACCCCGAACTTTTCCCGTTAGAAAATTTCAGCCATCTGTATTATGAAAATGGACAACTTGCCGAATACATTGAAAAGACAATTCTTAAAATAAACAGATTCGATAGAACACAGATCAAAAAAAGAGCCGATCTTTTCAATAACTCACAGTCGTTATCAGCTTTCCTGAAATTCTGAAGTTTTTGCAAACATCAGGAATCATTGTTCTTAAATTAAGACTTATAAGTTTGAATACATTATGGATTGAAAATAATTTGACATGAAACTTAGTCGCTGTTAGCATAAGCCGTGTTGTTAATTTAAAAAAAATGAAGAAAGTGATGAAAACCTTGAGTTTAAAGGCAATTCTGGCACAGTTATTGCTCATTCATTCATTCATCACTCTTTCTTACAAAAATTCCGGTCAGGGGTCCCCCCTTAAAAAGTTGTTGGGAAAACGGTTCATTAAATTTTGAAAAGATGTTTTTTTAACGAAAATTTTGGAGAAAAACATGAAAAAGATAATAGTTTTAATGATATTTCTTTTTGCTATGTTTCCAGTAATAGCTGTTGACGATGATGATGTTGCTCCATGTCAAGGGTCTTGGAATTTGGATGTTTTGTTTACCGAAGTTTACTGGAAAGAAAATTCTACATGGTATAAAATTCCAGACAATAAAATGAGTTCTATTTATCCTTGGGTATGCAAAGATCATGGGGGATGTCCAGGAGGACAGCTTCCATGGGGCGATCCCTTTACATGTTATATAAGTGGAAATGCTTATTATAAAGTAACTGTTAACGCATCTCAAGTTCCATGTGTGAACGATTATCCTTATGTTCAATCATGTTGGGTATGGAGAAATATAAAGCTTGGAAGCTCTATTGATATATATCGCGTTGTAATTCCCAATGTTAATCACAACACCATTGAGCCGTGGTTAAATTATTACTCATTACCTAATTATTCAATGTACGCTAGGGAGGAAAGCGTAAATGATGCTATATGGAGCTCTAATAATAGTGGACCTCCATATTATATTTCAATATATTCATCTGAATCAAGATGGGATTTGAGGAATGGAAATGATAATTGGGTAAAAACTGACCCTGGATGGGGGGTAACAACAAGAGTTAAAAAGCTTGAGAAACGGTACAGACTCTTTTTTAATGGAAGCTATATTTATCTTTGGATGAGTACAAGCAATATGACAGCGTTCAAAAATTTTGAAATTCATCTCCAAAAAGGTACAAGCCCAACTGATTCAATGCATTTTAGCAAAAATTACGAGAGTTATAATGACAACCAGAATGATTTTATAAGAAACATTGATTATGATATGGCTCAAAGAATAAAGCATAATTCAATCAATGAAATATTAAACGAAATTTTAATGTCGTCTTCATTTGAGGAAGATTTTTCTACATCAATAAGAATTGATAATTTTTCAGAGGGTTATATTGCTGGACTTCATATTGAGAAAATAGACAAGAACTTAATGGATAAACAAAACTCAATATTTGAAGGAGCGACGATTTTGTCTATAAATGGTTATAAATTGAGTGAATTTGAGTTAATTGAAAATGTTTTTGAATACTTAGAAAAGAACAAAATCCTTTCAATTGTTCTTTTAGACAGAAATATGATGCTTTACGAAATGGTTGAAGAATAATTTTTTGAGGGAGGGGGTGGTTTCACTTCCTCCCATATATGGAGAAGTTTATGAAGAAGATTTTGCTTCTGTTTTTTTTGAGTGTTTTTGTTTTTGCATGTGAAAAAAAAGAAAATATTCTGGGTAATGATATTTTAGATACTGATCAATCTGAAGAGCAGAAAGATAATGATGAAATTCCAGATGAAGATGTTGAAGAGAATTGGCATATTGCACCTGTTGTAAAATGCGAAAAAGATTCTGACTGTCCTGATCCTGATAAGGAGTTTTGTGATCCTTATGGTGAATGTCAGTGCAGAAGAAGCGATGATTATGTTATCAGATACAAAGGCAAGTGCGTTCACGGACTCGAAGGGAATGATTTGTTCTGCGATGGGAATTCTTTTGCTTTTAATTTGAAACACAGTATTCCCAGAAAAGGCAGTGTGGGGTTTGTCAACGAAAAAACAGAGGTAGTTTGTGTATGTAACCCTGGACACTATGGACTTAATTGTGAATATAAAAATCTGGATTATTCTGATAAATTTCCTGTAGGTGACGAATATTTTCTTCCTGAACCGAATTGCAAAAAAGACGAAGATTGCAGTGAAGGGATGAAGTGCAGCGAAACAGGATTTTGTTATTGTGATGGCAAAATCGAATTCACAGATTCTGTTTTAAGAAATGAAATAATATCTGCAACAGGCAAAATTTCTTTTATAGGAGAAGATCTCCTAAATATTACAAAACTTACTTTAAGTCAGGTCTCAACGATCAACAACATGAGATGTTTGCCCAATTTAAGGGCATTGCAAATTTTCCAACCAAATTCTGAACTAAAATTTGAAGAATTATCAAATCTTGAAAATCTCCAGTATCTTGTAATTTTTGATTATAACGGCATATCTGATTTTTCTCCCATCCTGAAATTAAAGAAACTTCTTTTTCTTAATTTAGAATTAACGGAAGATAATTATAAGTTTTTAGAGAAAATGAATCCCGATAATCAGATAGAAGGAATATATTTTAGTTTTTTTAAAGGTGATTATCCGGAGAACTTTAATTTTCTTGATAATTTTAGGAAACTCACATCTGCAGCAATAACGTTTGGTCAAAATACTCCAAAAAACAAGGATTGTTTAATTGATATGTCAAATATTACCCAAAATAATGAAATATCACATCTTAGAATATATGCAGGAAATTGTGAAATAAAGGAAATTCAGCAGCTTGAAAAATTAACTAATCTTAAGAATCTAACTATTGGACATATGATGCTCGTTGACGGAACAGGTAAGAGACATTTGCAGTTGTCTTCTTTTCCTGTTTTAAAAAATGTTACTCAGCTTTATATAGACAGCACTGTTTTTGATGCAAAAGTTATTGACAAATTTCCTTCAATTACAGTCCTTTATATTTGGCAAGAGGGATTGCCTGTTGAAAAGTTGGATTTTATCGAGGGGTTGGTAAATCTTTCAACTTTTGCATTTTCTGATGATATTAAAATTGTAAGTCAGTTTAACAATGAAAAATATGATTGGATCAATAAAATGAATAATTTGAGATATTTATCCATTGATCCTTATAAAAGCAGAAACTATGATTTTATTAAAGGATTAAAGCATATTGAAGAAATGGGGATTCTTTCTCAATCAGGTTGGGAACAAAAATATACTGAAGATTATGAAATTAATGGATCTGTCGGAGATGATTATTCCGAAAATCTTTTGTATTTGATGGGATTAGCTGATAGAACATATCATTTGGACAATGTAAAATCATTCAGAAAGAATTGTGATAAAGGAGGTGCTGTTTGTAACAAAAAATTCAGAGAATATTTTTATCCTGAAGCGAGTTTAGGATATGGTTTTTCTCTTTGTCCTAATCCAATAGACAAAGATGATGAAGATGTTAAATATTTAGTTGAGAAAGGAGTCGGACTGACAATAGGAAATAACAGTCAAAACTGTGAGGCTCTATTTTCTGATGGAGAAAATATAACGAGAATGAATCATCCACTTCTTAATAGAAAACAAAAACTGGATTTCAGAATGGATATAACCGACAACTCAGGAATAAAATGGATTTCAAAATAGAAAACATTGAAAAGCATTAATCTTTTCAATAACTCACAGTCGTTATCAGCTTTCCTAATATCCTGAAGTCTTCGCGGTAGGTCACTTCTATCGGGGAATATTTTTCATTTTCTGGCATGAGGAGAACTTTGCCGTTATCCATTTTAAGCCGTTTTATGGTTGCTTCGTTATCAATGAGAGCGGCAACGATCTCGCCGTTCTCTGCAACGGGCTGTCTGCGGATGATTACAAGATCACCCTGATTGATACCGGCGTTTATCATGCTGTCGCCCTTGACTTTGAGGGCAAAGAACTTCCCTTTGCCGATGCTGCTTTCGTCAACGAGTATTTCACTTTCAAAATTTTCATCGGCGAGTATCGGCTGTCCTGCGGCTATTGTTCCAAGCACAGGTATTTTGATAAGTCGAACCTTCTCTTCTGTAAGGTTGTCATCTTTGCGCTGATCAAGTATTTCAATTGATCTTGCCGCTTTTTTCTGCCGTTTTATGAAACCTTTCTTCTCAAGACGGTCAAGTTGCTCAAAGACACTTGTTGCAGTAATTCCAAGCTCTTTGCCTATTTCTCTTGATGTCGGAGGGAAACCGTTCTTTTCAATGTGACTTCTAATTGCTTCAAGAACCCTACGCTGTGAAACAGTAAGGTCTTCGTTTGAAAAATTTTTCATAATATCACCTCAAAAATAATAAGAACTTGCTGATCATATACCTGAAAAATGTAAGGGTCAAGAAAAAAGTTTGAAATTTTATAAGTAAGTGGTATAAAGCAAGCCGTTTTAGTCGGGATGTAGCTCAGCCTGGTAGAGTACTACGTTCGGGACGTAGGAGTCGCTGGTTCGAACCCAGTCATCCCGACCATTTTGGTTCCTGATGTGAAAAAAACGCTTCTAATCTTATTCCTGTTAATAATTTCACTTTCAATATCAGTGGTTTACATATTTAAAGATTATGGTATCACCCATGGATGTGTCATTATTACTTCAGGATTTAACAACCCGTCCCGGCTGGATTCAATGATAGCCCGTCTTGATAACAGAACTGCTCAAAGGTGTTCGGATCCTTTTGTAATTGATATATCAGAAATTAGAGAAGACAGGCCGATCGTAAGGGAAATTAAAGGGATAAAATTCTTTCTGGGCACTGTGATACCTGAAAAAAAGGAAGATGACGCAATTGTTGACAAAGAGGATCACGGCGTTCCTTTGAAAGAGGATACAGGTGAGAATCAGGTGCAGCAACAAGTCATAGAAAGCATTGAGGATAGTGACATAGCAGTTTATCTTGTAAAAGATGACGGTTCATTTGAAGTTTCCTCTGACGAAGTTGAAGATGCCGTAGTTAATATCCAGGCATCTGTAAAAAAGGTCGATATTATAATAACTTCAGCCATTCCTGCCGCAAAAGAAAAGATCATTAAAAGCAGTACGCAACTTGTTAATATTACGAAAGATACTGACTCCGCGGTCTTTACATATTCTGTCATACGGCAGGATAGCGGTGAAAAAGTTGTCTCACTTCTTTCCAGAGATGATTTCGGAACACTTTTCTGACAATTTTGACTTGAGTATTTTTTTAGTCCATAATACCGCCCGGATGTTGATAATTTTCTCAGGGGATGAATGAAAGATTCAAACGGCAGATCACCCTTTTTAAAATTTATTGAGTCATATCAGCTCAAGATAAATAAATGGCTCAGGGAAGACAGGATAGATCACGCCCTCACAATATTCTTCGTTTTTTCTCTGCTTATTGCATACATGACAATCCCTGAATCGATGAAAATAAATTATCCCACTTCCATAAAGGATGTCGGAAGTGTTCTGAAATATTCGGTAAGGGCCAGCAGGGATTACATAATAACCAACGAGGAGAAGACTAAGCAGAACCGGCTGCTGGCTGAAAAGGATGTCCCTTTATTTTATGTCGCATCTGAATCTGAAAATGCATCAAAGACCATTAAGAATGCATTCGGGCACATGAGGGAGAGCGCAAAAGAGCACCTTGAAAAAACGATTTCTTCAATGAATACAGAAATTCCTGATGAATATATAAAACTTGCGGCAAGTTCCGTTCCCTCTCTTCCCAAGAATCCAGGAGAAGCCGCATTCATAAGAAATGAACTTTTCAGCCACTTTGAAAGAGAAAGGGATGCGTTTCATAAAATACTCGGTTTCCCTGTCAGCAGTGAGATATTCACCATCCTCTCGAGCAATTTTTTCTCTTCTTTCATTGAAAAGTCTATCGAAGACATAATGTCAAGACTTAATACATATTATGTTTCAAGAGAGGGTATCCCTGCTGATTATGGGTTGCCGCATGTTTCAATAAAAAAAGGAGAAGCAGTTATAAATGTCCCGGTTGCAAAGATCATAACCGGATCAACACTGCGCGAAGAGATCAGACACACTCAGCTTATCCTCCAGCATGATAAGGAATTTACTGAAACAGGGATAAACATGATGGCGGAACTGGTCTTCTGGGTGCTGAAGGATAATATTTCCTACAGCTCTTCATTGACAGAAGAGAGCAAGCTCGTCGCATGGAATAATGCTCCGAAAGAGGAATTCAAGATAAAAAACGGCGAAATAATCAAAAGGGCAGGCGAGGTTCTTACAAAAAGGGACATCATGGTGTTCCAGGAAATGGCAAAACAGACTTCACAAAGATCACTGCCTTTGATATATCTGCAGAACCTTATTTTTATTATGATATTCAGCGTGGTACTCCTTTTTTCATTTAAAAAGACTGTCAGCAAGTTCAGTTCAAGGAATAAGGATATTCTTCTGATATGCATCCAGACGATCTTTTCAATAATAATCTTTGAATTTATTGTCAGTCTTTCAATCCCTTTCAGCAACTGGATGGGCAGCATTGATGCAAGAATATTCTATTTTCTGATGCCTGTTCCGTTTGTAATCGCAACGGTACGGCTTCTTGTGAACAGCGAGACTGCTATTTGTTTCCTAATATTTACCACAGCACTTTTTATTCTCACATTCCCTGACAACTTCTATTTTCCGGTGTTCTATCTCGCGGGATCATTATTCTACATGTTTCTTGTGACTCACATTGAGAAAAGGGGAAACATAATCAAGGTGAGTTTTTTCCTTTCACTTTTCCTTATGATGATGACGGTGCTGATATTTCTTATGGATCAGACACTGCCTTTTGACAATCTTCCCAGAGCACTTCTTCTTACATTTTCAGGAGCAATGCTTTCAGGAATGCTTATTATGGCAATCATACCGGTCTATGAATGGCTTTTCGGGTATACGACGGAGATCACATTTCTTGAATATTCCACACTTAACCATCCGCTGATGAAAAGAATGGCTGTTCACGCCAACGGTACATATCAGCACAGTCTGACGCTCGGTTCAATTGTTGAAGTTGCCGCAAGAGAGATCGGTCTAAGCTCACTCGCCTGCAAGGTTATGGCATATTTTCATGATATTGGTAAACTGGAAAGACCCGAATATTTTACTGAAAATCAGGCAGGGAAGAACATTCACGATGAGCTCCCGTCACACAGTATGTCTGCAATGGTAATAATCAATCATGTTAAACAGGGACTTGAGCTGGCGAAAAAATACCGGCTGGGGGAAAAGATAGAAGATGCAGTCAGCCAGCATCACGGAACTACGCTGGTTGAATATTTTTACAAGCAGGCAAAAAAAGGGGACAAAAATGTAAGCGAGTCAACTTACAGATATCCCGGTCCAAAGCCCGCATCAAGGGAAGCGGCTCTTCTTATGGTTGCTGACAGTTGCGAGGCGGCAGTGCGAAGCATTCCTGAAAAGAATTATCAGAAAATATCAGATACAGTGGTCAAAATTATTGCAGGCAAACTTGCTGACGGACAGCTTTCCGAATGTAATATGACCCTTAAAGATCTGAAAAAGATAGAGATGAGCATCATAAAAACGCTCTCGGGAATATATCACGCAAGAATCGAATATCCTGATCAGAAATAAGCAGATATGAAGATGTTCCTGTCAATTCAGCATAAAAACGGATTCAATATAAACAGGGCGGAATTAAGAAATGCTGTAAAGAAAACACTCGTCCATAACGGCATGAAAATATCAGATCCTTACGAGATCTCAATAGTTTTTACAGGCAGGAATGAGATCAAGGAAATGAACAGGGAATACAGAAATATAGATAGGGCGACAGATGTCATATCATTCGCATTTTCAGAAGGTGAAGGTTCTCAGTTTGTTCCTTTTCTTCTGGGTGATATTTTCATCTGTCCTGAAGTCGTCGCAGATCATGCAGAAAAATTTGGAACGACATTTGAAAACGAACTGATCTTTGTTGTTGTTCACGGAGTTCTCCATCTTTTGGGTTTTGACCACAACAGAAAAAGCGACCGTGAAAAAATGCGTGAAGCGGAAGATATTGTAATGAAAGAACTTGTAGGAAACTGGAATGGACGCTGTGAAAAGTAAGATAATTAAATTAGCTGTCGCATCGATACTCTTTATTGTGTGCTTTGCACTGAGTTTCCCTTTTGTCATACCGGGAGATCCTCAGCCGGTTTTCATTCACCGTTTTATCGGATGGATATTTATTTTCCCTGTCATGCCTCTATTTTTATATGTCATTGAATCTTTTGAGAAATTAAAGCACAAAATAGGGATGCTCTATCTCATTTGTATTCCTGCGAATGCTTTTGTTTTCTACTGGGCCTATTACTCAATACATGTCTACGGCGGAGTTCCTAAGTCATATACGATCCTTCTTGTTTTTGTAATGTTCACAGCCCTTTCCACTTTCTGGCTCTTTTTTCTGCTTATTTACGAATTTCTCAAGAAAGACGGTCGCATAGCTCCATGGAAAGTTGCGGCTTCGTGGGTTACGGCAGAAACGGTGAGAACTTTCTTTCCGGTCGATTTCTACTGGTCATGTTTCGGTCATTCACAGTACAACAACAAGCTCACACTGCAATGGGCATCTATCGGAGCGATATATTTTCTTTCGTTCATGATCGTCTGGATATCGGTTTATATTTTTGCCAGGTTGAGAGGGGAAAAGAACTGGAAAGAAGGGATAATACTCATTGTTTCTGTAACAATTCTGATAACTTATTCCGTTGTAAGAATTGAAAGTTTCAGGAAACTTGAACCGTTCAAAGAGGTCAAGGTCGCAATAATGCAGCCCGCCATAAATCAGTTTGATATAAACTCAAAGGAAAAAAACCTTGAGGATATCATCGCGGTTTTTACGAGTCAGATAAACAGCTTTGACAAAGATACCGATCTTCTTGTCTGGCATGAAGCCGCAATACCTGTCAGAGTTCCGGTCGGATTTGATAACTTCAGATATCTGTGGACAAAATATTTTCCAGATGCATACAGATTTGAAAATCAGATAGTCGGTCTTGACATGATCGACCGCGACAAAAGGGAGTTTTATAATTCAGCAGGTTTTGTTAAAGGGGACCGGATCGAAAAAATTTACAGGAAAATAAAGCTTGCACCGTTTGGAGAGTATCTTCCGATGAGCGATTTTCTTCACAGCATCGGTCTTTCGACGATCGTTCCAAACAGTGTCGGAACTTTCATGAGAGGAACGGAACATACGGTTTTTGATTTCGGAAAGTTCAATGCATCAATTTTGATCTGTTATGACGGAACATTCAGTGAAAATGTGAGAGATTTTGTCAGGAACGGTGCGGAACTTCTTGTAAATATTTCAAACGATGCGTGGTTCGGTTTTTCAAGTGAGATCACTCAGCATGGAAGTTTTTATCCATTCAGAGCAGTTGAGTCTGGCAGAACGATAATCCGTGCAAGCAATGTCGGAATAAGTGAAGTGATACTCCCCGACGGCACAAGAGAAAATCAGACAAATCTTTTCGAACGCACTTCAATTAATAGAAAAGTGCCGTTATATCAATATGATACGATCTATCTTAAATACGGGAACTGGTTTTTGTACCTTGTGCTCATTATCACATTCGGTATGATATTTCTGCGGTTTTCGGAGATCAGATCAGCAAAAGTTCAACATGTTGAACAGGAACCGGAAATTAAAAAGAAACGAGCGGGGAGAAATAAAAATAAAACAAAAAAGTGAGGTTTCATGATGTTTTTATGAAAGTCCCGCAAAATTTTCAAGCAATATAGCAGTTCAGCACACTTATGATGAAACGGTCACACTCCTTGTTGACGGTAAAATGAGAGTGGGGGCATTTGCCGCAAAAAAAGGGGGATACACAGGCAACACAGATGTTCAGCCCGGTTTTTTTACTGATTACAACGGAAAACCATCAATCCCGGTTGCTACAGGCGGAGAAGTTTATCTCATTGACGATGTTAATGCAGGAACGCTCCACATCTACGAAACAGTCAATGCTTTCATCGAAAACACCATGTGCAAAACCTATGATGAGAAGTAGAGTTAAAGCTCTAAAGTAAATAAATATCAAGTAAATTGAAAAAGAACGACACATACATATAATACCAAGTGATTTGTTTGTTTAAAGGAGATTTCGATGAAGGGAAAAGCTGAGATCATTGAATATTGGAAGGAACTTGCTGAATATGATCTCGAGACAGCAAAAGCAATGTTAAAGACAAAAAGGTATCTTTATGTCGGATTTATGTGTCATCAGGTCATTGAAAAAATATTTAAGGGTTATTTTGTTTCAAGAAAAAATGAAACACCACAATACACACATAATCTTTTGAAACTGGCAAAAGCGGGAGATTTTTATGGTGAATTTTCTGATCGGCAGAAAGATTTGATCGATTATCTTGAGCCATTAAATATTGAAGCGAGATATCCGAGTTATAAAGAAGCCTTGCTGAAAGAATTGACCAAAGACAGAATCGAAAAAATACTTAATGAGACAGAGGAGTTGTACGAATGGATAAAAGAGAAGTTTTAGAAAAATTGAGAAGATTTTCAGAGATTGTTGTAGAAAAATACAACCCTTTGAAAATTGTTCTTTTCGGCTCTTATGCAAAAGGAACAAATAAAGAGGAAAGCGACATAGATGTTGCTGTAATTGTTGAGAAGATTGACGGCAGTTTTTTAGAGAAAGAAGCAGGACTTTACAAAATCAGAAGAAACATTGATGAAAACATTGAGCCGGTCCTTTTCGAAGCCGGTTCAGATAAAAGCGGATTCCTTGAAAGCATTCTCAGTTACGGTGAAGTGATCTATCAAAGATAATATGTGCCATATAATCAGTAAATCACAAAATTTTCTTAATTTCAAATCCTTTGCTGAGTGCTCCGAATTTTGAGGGGCAGGAGGGGACGCATTCGCCGCATTTGATGCAGTCTATTGAATTGATCTCTTCGGGGAGTTTGAGTCCCATGGGGCATGATTTCTGGCAGGCGCGGCAGGTGACGCACTTATTTTTATCAAGTTTGATCTGATATAGTGAGATTTTGTTGAAGAATCCGAGTATGAGTCCAAGCGGGCAGATGTATCGGCAGAAGAACCGTTTTTCTCTCATTATGAAGATGATGAACACTGTGGTGAGAAACAGTTTCCAGTAAAAGGTAATTCCGACTGATGCTCTGATCCCTTCGTTTGCCGCGATTATTGGAAGCCCTGCCATAATGAGTCCTGACGGGCATATCCATGCACAAAATCCCTGAGCAAGTCCGAATGCTGGGACAATTATGACCAGCAGAATGAGATTTCCCCATTTGATGTATCTGAACGGTTGCGGAAGTTTCGCAGTGTCACTTTTCCATGGTGAAATTGAGTGAAGAAGTTCCTGAAAAAGTCCGAAAGGGCAGACATATCCGCAACTTGCAGAACCGAAAACAGCTCCGATTGCTGAAAGGGTTCCGAGAGTATAGTAGGGAATCATTGCGGCATATTTTATTACATACTGAATTGTGCCGAGTGGACATCCGAAAGCCATCGAAGGACAACTGTAGCAGTGAAGTCCGGGAGCGCAGAACGATTTTGTAGGCCCGTTGTAAGGTCTTCCGGTCATAAAATTGGAGATGAACGGGTTCTGGATGATGAAGAAAATGAGCTGATATATCCTTCTACTCATTGTCTTTTTTCTCACTTGTCCCGAAAAGCTTTTCAAAAATGTTCTCATCGGCAAGTCCGATACAGCTCATGCACACATTTTTACCTGCCGCATTGACAAGGTCGATCTCTTTGGTCCCGTCTTCATCAATTTCATGAACCCACCCTTTGATGAGAAAAATGAGTGAAATTATCAATATTATTGAGACAATGACGATCTTTTTCATTTTTTATCTGTCTTATTCATTGCAAAAATTGCCGCTCCAAGTGCCCCCATTATCTGCGAAAAACCGCTTGTAAGTATATCCGATTTGAAAAGTTTCTGAAGATGAAATTTCACCGGTTTTATCTTTGAAACTCCGCCTGACATGAAAAAAGGATCAGATGGATGAGTTCTTCGTGCCATATTATAAGTGTTCCTTGCCACCATTTCAGCAAGAGTGGATGCGATCACGATGTCAGGAACATCTCTTGATATCATTGAAATGATTTCACTTTCTGCAAAAACTGTGCAGGTTGAGTTTATTTTCTGCGACTCAATTCCTTCAATGTCAAGCAAAGCAAACTTTTCAAGGTCAAAACCGATCCGTCCGCACATCACCTCAAGAAATCTTCCAGTGCCGGCGGCACATCTGTCATTCATTACAAAGTCTTTAATTCTTGAATCATTATCAATTGTTATAACCTTGCTGTCCTGCCCGCCGATATCTATAACGGTTCTTGTTTCAGGGTGTAGTGAGATAACTCCCAGATAGTGTGCCGTGATCTCGGTAAGTGTAAATGTTGAAGGGTCAAAAACAGACTCTCTTCCGTATCCCGTAACAGCTTTTGAAACGATATTTTTTTTAATTTCATCTGGAATGGAGTTAGAAAGTTTGTTTATCGTATTTGTCGCGCCGGCTATTGTCTCGATTGTTGATGAAAAAACTATCTCTTTAATATCATTGATGATAACGATCTTGCCAGTTCTTGAACCGATGTCGATTCCGCAAAAGAGTTTCAATCTTTTTTAAGCTCCTTTTTAGCTTTCTGCCAGAGTTCTTCAAGTTCTTTAACCGGTCTTCCACCTTCGATGAAAGAAGGGTCCAGATCTTCCATTTTATCAAACCGCGCCTTAAACCTTTCTGCACACATTTTTAAAGCTTTCTCATTGTCAACACCGAGCTTTCTTCCAAGATTGATAACAGCAAAAAGAAGGTCTCCGAGTTCATGCTCTATATGTGCAGCATCCTTTTCTTTAACTGCTTCAAGAAGTTCTAAACGCTCCTCTTCTAGCTTATCAGTCACATCTTCCCATTTTTCCCAGTCAAAACCGACACTTGCCGCTCTTGAAGCATATCTTTGCGCAAGCAGTACAGCAGGCATTGATCTTGGAATGCCGTCAAGAAGATGTTTCCTCTCTTCCTTTTTTCTTTTTATCAGATTCCAGTTTGTCAGCACTTCAGCACTGTTTCTGCAATGATCTTCACCGAAAACATGGGGATGGCGGCTTATAAGTTTATGTGTCAGAGTTTCAGCAATGTCATTGAAATCAAAAATGTTCTCTTCACCTGCCATCTGAGCAATGAAAACAACCTGAAGAAGAAGATCTCCGAGCTCTTTTTTAAGCTCAATGACCGATTCAGGAATAGATCTGTCAAATTCGTCAAGGGCTTCAACCGTTTCAAATGCCTCTTCGATTATATATGGTCTAAGTGACTGTATTGACTGTTCTTTATCCCACGGACATCCGTTTTCACCACGGAGCACAGCCATTACTTCAAGGAGTTTTGTGATGCCTTTCATTTCAGACATTTCAACACCTTTTGTCGGGCGAATTCACTTTCTGGTGAAAATCTTCAGGTTTGTATTCGTATTTGAGATTGAAACAGGCAAAACAGAAATTGTCAGAATTTTTAAGGATCTTTTCAAAGTCGGTCACTTCAATATATCTGAGCGTTTCCGCTTCAAGGAATTGGCAGATCTCATCATTGTTCTTGATGGCCGCAATGAGCTCTTTTCTTGTCGGAGTGTCAATTCCGTAGTAACAGCTTCCGATCACTCTGGGGGAACCGATTCTGACATGGACCTCTTTTGCGCCGGCGCTTCTTATCATTCTTACGATCTTTCTTAAAGTTGTTCCGCGAACAATAGAATCATCAACAAGCACGACCTTTTTTCCTTTGAAAAATTCAGGAAGCGGATTGAACTTATGTCTTACCCCTTCATCCCGCTGTTTCTGGTCGGGTTTTGTGAAAGTTCTTCCTACATAATGGTTTCTCAAAAGTCCCATATCAAACTGAAGACCGCTTCCGTGGGCATAACCTAATGCCACAAAGTTTGATGAATCGGGAACTGCCATTACGACGGTGTCTTCACCAAACCCGAGCTCTTTGTCATATTCAGCAAGTCGTGCACCGATCTTTTTTCTGACGGCATATACTTTTTCTTCATAAACTATCGTATCGGGACGGGAAAAATATATCAGCTCAAAAACGCAGTGCTGTTTATTTTTGCTGTTGACAGCTATCGTTTTCATCGGTTTATCCTTTTCGAGCTTGATGATCTCACCCGGTTCGAGCTCGCGGATCATTTTTGCTCCCACTATGCCGAACGCACAGCTTTCTGAAGCAAGAACAACACCGTTTGAGGAATATTCACCTGTTTCGCTTACACCCTGAAGATGTCCGAGAATGTAAGGCCTGTAGGCATGAGGATCTCTGAATGCGAACATCTGGTCGCGGTAGATCACAATAGATGAAAAAGCCCCTTTCAACTGGCTCTGAGTTTCGACGATGGCGTTTTCGATGGTCATTTTTCTGTGTATGAGATTGAAAGCGATCAGCCGGCCGATGAGCTCTCCGTCGTTATCGCTCTTGAAAGTGAACTCGTACTCTTTTTCAAGCCATGTTCTCAGTTCGTAGTAATTTATGATGTCGCCGTTACTGCAAATGGCAAGATGCGGACCTTCAGGAAGTTCTATAACATGGGGCTGACTGTTCGTTTCGTCACTTCTTCCCGCTGTCGGATAGCGGACATGACCGATTGCGATCTTTCCCTGATATTTTGCAAGGATGCTTTCGGTAAGGACATTCTTGACCAGTCCCATTCCTCTGTAACCTGAAATGTTCCCGAATTCATTTTTTGAAGCAATGCCGCAGCTTTCCTGACCGCGGTGCTGAATTGCAAAAAGTATTTCAGCCACAAGAATTTCACCATTTTCAACATTAAATACGCCGGCAATTCCACACACAGTAACCTCCTGAATAAGTACCAAAAATCTGGCTAACTCTACTCATAATAAAATCTAAAATCAAGGTGAATGATCTAAAAAAAAATAAATATATCAATCTTGCTCAATTTAAACAATTATGGTATACAGTAAGCCGTTTTTTTTGGAGTGAGCGATGATCACCGAATGTCCAAGTTGTAAAAAAGTAATTTCTGTAAATGTTCCGGGAACTGTTATGTGTCCGAAATGTAATTCTCTTGTTTTCATTGGCGATCCTTTGAAGGATGAAGAGAATAGAGTTATAAAGACCGCCCGTGAACTTAAACTCGAACGCGATGTAGAATCATCAAAGAAAAAGATCGAGGACGAGAACGGTTTCTTCAATCCTTTCGGGGAGATGAAGAAGGTTAAAAAAGCAGGTTTCTTCAAAGGGACTCCGTGGGACAGATGGCACGAGCTCGGTTTTGCGGAAGCATTCATAAAAACCACAAAAGAGATAGCCACAAGCCCTGAAAAATTTTTCAAGGACATGAAACATGCGGCCAATCCGGGATTGATGCCGATATACGGGATAATCCTTGCTTTTCTGACAGTGCTTTTCCAGACATTCTGGGTACTTAAACTGTTCCAGTCCTATTTCCCCGATTTTGCGACATTCCGGGACACATTCCTTAAAATGGGAGATCTGGGGGCATCAATATTTGCAGACGAGAACAAGCTCAGAATGATATATGACCAGATGTATCCCGACGGTGGCTCGCTTTTTTCCCACCTTGTTCTTACACCCTTCATGTCGATAGTCGTTACAGCTTTCATCCTGCATCTTGGCAGCGTAATGCTCGGTTCAAAGACCCGGCTGACCCATTTCTACAGAATGAGCAGTTTCATAATGGTCACAGGTCTTTTCAGCATTTTTCCGGTCATAGGTAACATCGCCGGCTTTTTCTGGAGAGTTTTCCTTGTCCATAAAGGGGGGATGGCACTTAATAATTTCAACGGAAGAAAGGCATATATTTTCACAGGTTTTTATGTAGCCATGCAGCTTTTCTTTTCGACAGTGGGGATAATATGATCTTTAGAGTCGGACAGGGTTTTGATGTGCACAGGTTTGAAGAGGGCCGCGAACTTTATCTTGGCGGAGTGAAGATCGACCACACCGGTCTTGCAGGTCACAGCGATGCGGATGTGCTTATCCATGCGGTGATAGATGCACTTCTGGGTGCAAGTGCGCTCGGAGATATCGGCGAACTCTTTCCTGACAAAGATCCGGAATTTAAGAATATTCGAAGTACTCTGCTCTTAGAGAATGTTGTTAGGAAACTTAATGATAATAACTGGTTGATAGAAAATATTGATGTGACTGTAATATGTGAGACACCGAAAATATCGCTTTACCGCGAACTTATCAGAGAGCAGATTTCAAAGATAACAGGTATCGGGACTGACAGAATAATGGTCAAGGGAAAAACGACTGAAAAGCTCGGTTTCACAGGAAGAGGCGAAGGAATAGTCGCAATGGCAGTGACACTTTTAAAAAAGGAGGAGTGATTGAAAAAGATATCGTTCTACATCGGCAGGAAGAACACCGTCACATTTTTTCTGGCTTCTGCGGTGCTTCTTTTCGGAATATATTCTTTCTTTGGCGAAGTTGTCTATTTCTTTTCAGGTTCGGAAGCGATAGACCTTAAAGATGCCATGGATATAGACAAGGCGAATTTTGAAAAGGTCGATGACGGTGACTTTGTTCAGGTCAAAGGGATAACTTCGGTACAGGGCGGTGCTATCCAGAGAGGAATCACCGGAACAGAATACATTCTCTACTATCTTACCGGTTCGTCAAAGTTCATTATAAACGAAAAGAATGACGGTGAATCTAAAGGCCCGCAGTATAAAACTGTAAGAGGGCGTGCATACAAGTTCAAGACAAATTCAAACGCCGCAAGGATGAGGAATTTCTTTGCAAGGTCGTTCATGATAGAAATGGATGAAGACGGGATCCTGATCGAAGCCGGGCTTGAGCCGGGGAGTGATTATGCCGCTCTGATCTTTTTTATAATGCTGATCGCGGCCATGGGGCTGAACATATACCTTTTTATAAGACCTCTTAAACAGAAAGAAGACCCGATGGAGAATGACATTGATGAAATTTGAGAAAGTAAGAACAAGATTTGCCCCAAGTCCCACCGGATACATGCATGTCGGCAACTTGAGGACCGCTCTTTATGCATGGCTGATCGCAAGGAAGAATAACGGCACATTTATTCTGAGAATTGAAGACACCGATCAGGAAAGAAAAATAGAGGGTGCTGTCGATATAATTTACAGAACTCTTGCCGAAACAGGGCTCAACCATGATGAAGGCCCCGATGTAGGCGGAGATTGCGGTCCTTATGTTCAGAGCGAAAGAATGTCTTCAGGAATATATGAAAAATGTGCTCTGGAGTTAATTGAAAAAGGTCATGCATACCGCTGTTTCTGCACAAAAGAACGACTCGATGCATTAAGGGCTGAATGCGAAGCCAAAGGGACACAGACAAGATATGACAGACATTGTCTTGATCTGGGTGAAGAAGAAATAAAAAAGAATCTTGAAAACAAAGTCCCGTTCGTTGTAAGGCAGAAAATGCCGTTGACCGGAACAACTTCATTTCACGATGAAGTATATGGCGACATCACAATAGAAAATTCCACCATGGATGATCTTATTTTAATGAAATCAGATGGTTATCCGACATACAACTTTGCAAATGTCGTTGATGATCACCTTATGGGGATAACCCATGTTGTAAGGGGGAGCGAATATCTTATCTCAACACCGAAATACAATCTTCTTTACGAAGCTTTCGGCTGGGAGAAGCCGTTTTATGTCCATGTTTCTCCAGTAATGAGAGATGCGCAGAGAAAGCTTTCAAAAAGGGACGGCGATGCAAGTTATGCCGATTTCATTGAAAAAGGGTGTCTTAAAGAGGCACTTTTGAACTATGTCGCACTTCTTGGCTGGAATCCGGGGACAGATCAGGAAAAGTTCACTATTCCTGAATTGATAAATGCTTTTGACATTAGCGGAATAAGCAAATCTCCTGCAATATTTGATGAAGCAAAGCTAAGGTGGCTCAACAGTGAATATATAAGGGCGATGTCGCACGAAGAGTTTCTTCAGCACGCAATGCCGTTCATTAAAAAAACTGTTAAAAGGGATGATGTCAATTTTGATGTCATTGCGGAAGGACTTCACAAAAGGACAGAGTATTTTTCAGACATACCGCCTCAGCTTGATTTCATTGATGAACTTCCTGAATATATTGCAGAACTGTACGAACATAAAAAGATGAAGACAGATAAGGTGAATTCGTTGCAGGCACTTGAAATAATGCTGCCGGCACTTGAATCGTTTTCTGACTGGGACCACGAAAAGCTTTATCTGATGCTCAATGACCTTGCTGAAAAGAGCGGAATTAATAAAAAGATCATCCTCTGGTCGCTCAGAGTCGCTCTCAGCGGCAAAGAGCTTACTCCGGGTGGAGGGACTGATATTGCTGCGATAATCGGAAAAGAGGAGTCAATAAAAAGATTGAAAAAAGGGATAGAACTGCTGAAAGTTTAATAACCATATCGGGAGAAGAAAAATGACAGACATCAAAACAAATTATCTCGGTCTTGAGCTTACAAGCCCGATTGTTGCGGGCTCATGCAGCATCACAAGTTCAGTTGAGAATTTAAAGAAACTGGAAGTGGCAGGTGCAGGGGCGGTAGTGCTCAAATCACTTTTTGAAGAACAGATAGTCGAAGAAAGGATCAAAAGTGCAACGCAGGGAATTTATTCGTTTTTTCATCCTGAATCAATGGAATACATTTCTCAGATGAGTATGAATTTCGGTCCGGAATACTATCTTGACCTTATTAAAAATGCCAAAAAGGAGATATCCATACCTGTCATTGCAAGCATCAACTGTGTTTCAAAGGAATACTGGGTGGAGTTCGCAAAAAAAATTGAAAGCGCCGGAGCCGATGCTATTGAACTTAACATCAGCCATGTAACCCATGATATTGAAAAAAGTGCCGACTCGGTGACGGACGATTATCTTGCAACATTCAAAGCGGTAAAGGAAGGGGTGAGGATCCCCGTTTCTGTCAAAATGGGGCAGAATTTCACAAATATAGCAAGAATGGTCAAACTTCTTGAAACCCACGGAGCTTCAGGAGTTGTCCTTTTCAACAGATTCTATCAGGTTGATATTGATATTGACAAACTTGAGCTTGTTCCGGGGTATGTCCGTTCATCAAGAAAGGATATCACTGAAACCATCAGGTGGATCAGCATTATTTCAGGAAAGACCAAGCTTTCACTTTCGGGCTCAAGAGGAGTATCGGACGGTCGTGATGTAATAAAAATGATACTTGCAGGTGCTGACACCGTTCAGACAGTAAGTGCTCTTTATCAGAACGGCATTGACTCCATTGCAAAAATGAATCTTGAGATCCTTGACTGGATGGAAAGGAAAAATTTCAAGTCATTAAGTGAATTTAAAGGTCTCTTAAGCCAGAAAAAGATCGATAATCCCGATGCGTGGGAAAGACAGCAGTATATCAAAGCTCTCGTCGGAATAGAATAAAGGATCTATATAAAGGACAAATGGTCTGCGTTTATTCCGATTTATTTGACAACGATTAAAATCAGAGCATATATTTCAACTGTGTTGTTCAACTTTTCATTCTGGAGATTGAGTCATGGATTTTGTAAAAATGGTGCATGAAAAAGCTGTGAAAGCCGGAAAAACTATTGTGCTTCCGGAGGGTTGTGAGCCAAGAACTGTAAAAGCCGCTACTATCATTACAAAAGATAAACTTGCAAAAGTAATTCTTGTAGGAAATGAGGCGGATATACTGAAAACGGCACAGAAAGAGAATGTTTCTCTTGACGGGATCAAAATTGTCGAGCCATTGAAAAGTGAGTGGTATCAGGATTTTGTTTCAACCTTTTATGAGATGAGGAAAAACAAAGGTGTTGATATGGGCAGAGCCGCTGAAATAATGAAAGATGAA
>ENA-UOWO01001934-UOWO01001934.1-activated-sludge-metagenome-genome-assembly--contig:-NODE-1934-length-26543-cov-9.001472_pt1 | contig 26543 bp, 28 predicted proteins | sample MGYA00238148_ERZ761564 | MGnify/ENA primary metagenome ERZ761564 (study PRJEB28885, sample SAMN05720194) | activated sludge metagenome | isolation source: Anaerobic digester | place: USA...
GGAAGCAGGAAGTACGACGAATGCGCCTCCAGCAATCGGACCGAGTGGGGTGGTGAGTGGCGCGACCGAGGGGGCTGCGGTGGGAGGGGGTACGACATTGCCTGAGAAGTGTAAGAAATTGACGAAAGAGGACCCAGAATGTTGTAAGCCGGGGACGGATTGTTGTGCTGGGCTGGGGGAAGGGTATGCGTGTCAAAGTGTTTCTGGCCAGACTTGTAGTGAACAGTACAGTAATTTATGTTTGAGTAATAAAGATACAAATTATAAATGCGTGAAAACAAGTTCGTGTAAGAAAAAGACTGCCGCGCCGGCGAGTTGTAAACCGAAGGCGGGGGTAACCTTAGATAGTTTTTGTAGTGGAGGTTACGTTACGAATTGTACTTCGAGTAATTGTGATAATACTGGTGGTACTTGCAGTGGAAAGAAAGGGAAAACGATGAATGATGTCTGTGGAGAAGTTAAGCAGAAAGATTCATGTAGTACTGCTTATAGTGGGAAATTGTGTGAATGGAAATAGTAATTGTTCAACTGTGGAGAAAATCACAAAACCCTTTGTCATTTCCACAGCGTGTGATATAATACGGACAGCAATAAAATGATTGGAAAAAATTTATTTATCTAACCAATGAAAGGGGGTGAAAATATGCAATTTTTGAAAAAATTAGCAAAAAATAAAGTAGTAATGGCGGTCATGTTCACACTCGTAATGGGTATGTTTTTCGCTCCAGTAGCGAATGCTCAGGTGAACTTCGGTCTATCATACGCGACTGAGACAGGTCTCGGCAATCGTGATATCCGCGCAACAGTCGCGAGTATTATCAAGGTGGCTATGGGTCTGCTCGGTATCGTCGCTGTCGTGATCATCCTCATCGGTGGTTTCGAATGGATGACGGCTGGAGGTTCCGATGACAAAGTAGGCGAAGCCAAGAAGCGCATCCTCTACGGTGTGATCGGTCTCGCGATCATTATGAGTGCTTACGCTTTGACAACATTCGTGTTGACACAGCTCTATACTGCTACCAGTACGACTGGTACAGCTGATTACTATACTGAGGTTGGGGATATTGAGCCGAATCAGTAATTTTCAAATTATCACCCTCTGTCAATTGGCAGGGGGTGATGGGTTTGACTGGATTGATGTTGGTGAAAAGTTTTTTGCGGACAGGGTGCAGGCTTTGTCGAAGAAGAAAATTTTTCACTTTTATCAAATATACAATATGAAAAGGAAATTAATGTATGTGGTCGTGGCACTTCTCATCGGAGTTTTCGGTTTGTTTTGTGTCCAGACAGTCTCGGCTCAGACAGGTCCATATCTCGGACTCGAGTATGGGGCAGAGACTGGTCTCGGGAGACAGGATGTCCGTCTCACGGCCGCTCGCATCATCAGTGCGGTGATGGGTCTGCTCGGAACTATTGTGGTAGTGATCATGCTCTATGCTGGATATGAGTGGATGACAGCGGGGGGTAATGATGACAAAGTGGGTGAAGCGAAGAAGCGGATGATTTACGCGGTGATCGGTCTCGCGATCATTCTCAGCGCCTATGCGATCACGCGGTTTGTTTCGACTCAGCTGTATCAGGCGACGACCGGAGAGTATTATAGTCCGTCGATCGATAATTTCTAATTGATTAGATATGAAACTGAAAAAAATAATTATTCTCGCGGTATTGACGCTCACCTGTCTCGTCGCGGTGCCGGTATTGGCAGATCCGTTCGGTCTCGATGACACGGCGAACGCTTCCGGCCTCGCAGGCTATGGGACGAATATACCGGTGATGATTGGTAATATCCTCGGCTCTATCCTCGGTCTCGTGGCAGTGATATTTTTCGCTCTCATGCTCTATGGTGGTGTGCTCTGGATGACGGCGCGCGGGGATGATAGTCAGACGAAGAAAGCGACGGGGACAATCACCGCCGCGATTATTGGTATTATGATAGTGCTCGCATCGTATGCGATCACGAGCTTTGTGTTCAATAGTATCGGTCAGCCAGGAACGGTGGCGAGCGGGGCGCTCGGGGGTGGAAGTGGTACTGGGACGGGAACTGGAAATGGTACTGGGGCGGCGGGAACGGGTACGGGGACACCACCACCAACTACTTGTGCTCAGAAAGGGGCGGAATTTAGCTGTGAGGAATCAGCGAATTGTCAGCCTAATACAGGTATAAGTGGCTTTAGTGATTGTGGTGCGAGTAAGGTGTGCTGTAAGAAGTTGGTTGCAATCTCTGGTTTACAAACCGCGTGTGAGAGTGCTGGTGGAAGTTGTGGAGGAACTTGTGCTTCAGGTTACGCGGCGAGTACTACTTTAGCGGGATGCGAAACAGGAATGAGTTGTTGTGTAAAAACAACAACACCCCCGTCTCCAGCAGACGATCCTTGTGCAAAAGCCGATAAAGGCGGAGATGCGTGTTGTAAGAAAACAAAAGGTGACTCGTGGAGCTGTAAATCAAAGAGTGATTATAATTGTCAAAGTTGGGCAACGGGATTTTGTAGTGGTGCTCCGGTTTGCGGCACAGGGTGTACGAAAATTGGAAAATGTGTGGCAAAGAATGATGTGACGCTGTTTACTTATTGCGGGGATGGTGGGATTGTTAGCAATTGTGGGGGCTCGTCATATTGTAGTAAAAACACACAAGGAGATTGTGTGCCTAAAGAAGGGAAAACAATAGGGGAGGTCTGTGATGTGTTAAAGCAAGCGGACTCATGTAATGGTGCTTATGGTGGGGACATATGTGAATGGAAATAAAAAATAAAAAATGTTATACAACCCCTTCACAATCCAAACCGCTCACGCCGCGACGAAAATACAAGATGCGGGGGCGATATTGAATCAGGCGGCCGGACCGACAGGTGTCCAACAGGTGCCGCTTTTGGATATGGTGGCGGCAGTGATGCAGGCTTTGCTTGGTATGGTCGGAATTGTATTCTTCATCCTGATTGTGTACGGGGCATACCTATGGTTCGCGGCGGCAGGGGCGGATGAGAAGACGAAGAAGGGGCGCGGGGTCATCATCACAGCGATCTCCGGTCTCATGATCGTGCTCGCGGCCGGGGCATTGTCCGGTTTCGTATTCGAGAAATTAACTGTTGGTAATATCACTTCACCGTCGGTTGCTGATCTGTCCACTCCGTGGGGAGGTCCGGTCGGTGGCGTACAGGGACCGAAACCGGGCGAGGTGACAGGGTGTTGTATCGATCGTGTGGGTGAATATAATTTCGCACGGCGTGTGACGAGCGAGGCGGACTGTATTTCGAATCAAGGTAAAAACGACGCATACTCGATAGACCTCGCCGGAGAGCAGAAGACCGGTGACGCCGCGTCGGGCGTGCGGGGTGAAGATTGGGATTTCTACGCGGGGAAAAATACAGAGGAATGTGAAGAGATTTTTACCTGTTGGGACAAGAAATTGGGATTTTTGTGGGGCGGTATGAATGATGAGGAATTTCAACAATGTTTGGCGGGGTTTGGATTAAATAAAGTGACGACTGAAATGGTCTGGTGTTATACGGTAGATAGATTTGAATTGGACGAAGTGACAAAAGAGCCCTTACGACAATGTCAATCGGTGAGTTCTACGAGTTGTGCACAGATGGAAGGGATTAATTTCGAAGATGATGAGATGGCGTGTCAAGCGAAAAAAGATCAGGACGGTGGGGGGAAAGGTTTTGTCTGGTGTTTTGCTCCGGATACGAAAGTTTGTCGTCTCATCTTGGCAGATTCATGTGTGGCCCCAATGCAAAAGGCAGGGTATGGGGATAGTGGAAAGACAGCGTGTGCGGGTCTGGGTGGAAAAGTGGATGGTTATTCATGCCGGTATGAGAAAAAAGACGCAACTCCTACGACATTGGGTTTGGGGGCAGTGTGTATTCCATGTGATTGTCAGAATACCTCTCCCAAATTGAATTATGGTTGTGATCTGGGAGGAACAACAATGAAATTGTGGGGTCAGTATTTGGATGAAAAAAAATGTCAGGATTCTATAATTGCGGATAAGTATAGTCCAGCGAAGTCAACGGGTTTTTGTTTTAAAGATAGCCAGTCTTGTACAGCGTGCTCTTGTGTTTTGCAATCGGATGGAAAACTTTGTGAAGATGGTGCATTTTTCTTTTCTACGGAATTAGCTTGTCAGGCAATTTATACTACCTTAAGCGCAGTACCTTTGATTGGCGCAGGCACAGCTGTGGTAAGCTGTGGTGGTTCGGAAATTGGCAAATATCCGGGCAAAGGTACTTTGATGTATTCGGAATTGTCTAGCGGAGAAATGTGTAATGGCAACAACGAATTGTTATTTACGGCACCAAGTATTTCTAATATAGAATTATTTTGCAAAAATTGTAAAATCGCCGACGGTCTATGTAAAGCTAAACAGGCTGAAAGGCCGAAAATAGATAAAGCGTGTGAGTACCTGTGTGGTGGGACCAGTGAATGTACAATAAAAAGTGGAGTTGTGTCGGGAAACGGGTGGAGTGGTCTGAAAATAGCAGAGGTTTGTAGGAGGGAAGGATCAGTTCTTATTCCTGGGCAAAACAGTAGCGATGTCTATTGTTTTAGAAAACAACTTTGTGAGAATCCAAAGTTAGAAGGAATTTGTAAATGGGGGAAATAAATTTTAAGATAAAGTATGTTCAAATCAATCTCGTCTTTAATTTTCTGGGGAGCGGAGAAAGTGAATGCCGCTGAAAATCTAAGCACCGCGCGCAATAACCTGACCGCTGTCCAGGGTCGAGTGGGGGTAGGGCAGTTGCCAATCGAAACTCTGATCGCGAATGCGGTCGGAGCGGCTTTGAGTTTCGCAGGCATGATATTCCTCCTATTCATGATCTATGCGGGATATCTCTGGTTCACGGCGAGAGGTGATGATGAGCAGACGAAGAAAGCGATGGGGATTATTAAGACGACGATTGTCGGTCTGATTCTGCTTTTGAGCGCGGGAGCGATTACATTTTTCATCACAGCAAGCCTTCAGAAGGGGGGTGCGGCGACCGGAATGTATAATGATTCGGTCTGTAATGCGAAACCGGGGTGGGCGTGTGGTGATGTGGGGGCTTGTGTGCAAAAACATAATGCGGACTTGTATTCAAGTATAGTGGGTGCTGATAAAAACGCGTCACCGGAAGATGTCTTGGATCGATTGTTAAGTAACGGGTGTGTGGGAGATTATTGTCAAAAAGGCCTTTGTGTCGGTTCGGCTGGATCGAACGAAAAACAGAGAGTGTGTTGTAAAAATTAAAACAAAAATTTTTATGAAAAAAATTATCACTTTATTTTTATCTGCGTTTATTCTGGTGTGTTCTGGCTTGCCGGCGTTGGCAGATGATATGATCGGGACAGAGCGAGCGAAGTCAGTGGCTGGGTCGGCGGGGTATGCGAATTTGAGTGACACGGTGTTCCCGAATACGGTGGGTGTTATAATAAACACCGTGCTGACTTTTGTCGGGATGCTGTTTCTCGTATTCATGATCTATGCGGGTTATCTCTGGATGACAGCGCGAGGTGAGGATGATCAGGTGAAGAAAGCGACGACGATCATCAAAAATTCGGTGATTGGTCTAATTATTCTACTCAGTGCGTATGCGATTTCCAATTTCATTATCGCGCGAATAAATAAATAAATATGAAGAAGATTATACTTTTGTTGATGATGGTGATCCTCGGGACATTGTTCGCGGGAGCGGTGTTGGCTGGACCAAATATCGGGGAAGAGTGGATGAAGAGCTCGGCGGCTTCAGGCGGTTTCGATACGGCCAATACGAGTGATACGGCTTTCGCGGCGCAAATCGGTGGATATGTGAAGATTGCCCTCTCATTTGTGGGGAGTATATTCTTCGTTCTCACACTCTATGCCGGGTTCCTCTGGATGACGGCACGTGGTGAAGACGATCAGATCAAGAAGTCAAAAGATATTTTGAAAGCGGCCGTGATCGGCCTCGCGATCACTCTCGGGGCGTATAGTATTACCGCTTTCGTGGTGCCACGAGTCATGTCGCAGTCGCAGACCGGTACGGGGGTGACAGTACAACAATAATTTATGAAAAGTAAGTTGGCGTCAATAATTTTCTTGTTTGGAATAGTGGGGGCTACCTTGGTGGGTGGTGAATTTGTCTCGGCCCAAATCAATCCGACGATGGTAAATCAGGTGACGAGCCAGATCAATGCGGGTGCGACTAGTGCTGGGTATGGTGGAGCGGTAAATCCATATACGGTGACTGCGAACTATGTGAAAATGTTTCTGAGTTTGATCGGGACGATATTTTTCGTGATGATATTGTGGGGTGGGTATGAGTATTTCACGGCGAAGGGTGACGAAGATCAGGCGAAAACCGGTTTGAAATATATCAAGGCGGCGATCATCGGTCTCGCGATCGTGCTCGCATCATATAGTATTACGATATTTATCGTGACGCGGAGTCAGGCGGCGATTGGTGATTCACCAGTCGGAGAATCGGCGGTGTATAAATAGAGAATTTATGAAGAAGTTTTTTGCGACAATTTGTTTAATGTTTTTTTTCTCGGGGTTGGTGTCTGTGATGCCGGTTCGGGCAGAAGTGGTGGTGCCAACACCACAGGAGGAGACTACGGGGGTGGGGGCTGGGGCGGAAGTGGGAGGGGTAGTGGGTGCTCCGGTCAGTGGAGAAGCGCTCAACACGGATATTCAAAAACAGTTGGATGCTCTCGCCGGTTCGACTGGAGCAGGCTATGGTCCGGCACGCGATCCACGTTCGATTGTGGCGCGTTATGTGAAATATGCGCTGGGACTGATGGGGACTATCGCGACGATCTTTGCGGTTTATGCAGGCTATTTGATTCTCATGTCGGGTGGTGAAGATGAGAAAGTAAATGAAGGAAAGAGGGTTTTAAAACAAGTAATTATTGGAGCGATAATTCTTTTATCAGCGTACAGTATTGTGCTTCTGGTGGAGAGGTATTTGACGGGTAATACTGACAATGCATGGCAGGAAGGAAATATCGGCGGGTATGATTTCAATTGGAAAATTGAAGAGAATACGGACCTACCGAAAGATCGTTATATTTATTGAGATGGTATCAAGTCGGGAAATTATCCGGTAAATTAAAATGAAAAAACTCTCAAGCGAGAGTTTTTTCAATTTCTTCGATAATCATCTGGGGGTGGGGGAAGTGTCTCTGTTCAGGACAGTGTGGTCGAGAAAGGAGGTTTTTAATCGCGGGCCAAATTAAGTTTTTATCAGTGACGATCACGCCGAGATGATTTTCCTCGATGAATTGAGCGTTGGCGTCCTCTTGGCCGGGTATTGGGTCGATGGCGATGAGCGGTTTATTCGCGACATAGCATTCGGTGGTGGTGATTCCACCCGGTTTCGAAATGACGATATCAGAATCGAAAAGGTATTTGTGGATTTCGTTGGTCCAACCGAGCGGGGTAATTTGTACACTAGGGTTTGTAGGTTTGATAGTCTCTAGTTTTTCACGGAGTTCTTCATTACGACCGGCGACCGCGACGATGTTTAGGTCCGTGCCTTGTTGCGAGATGATCTCGACTATTTTATCAATTTCGGTAAATCCACCACCACCGGACATGATGAGAATATTTTTTCGTTCAGTACCAGTATTTTTACTTGTTTGATCTTGAATTTTTCGCATTTCGAAAAATATCGGACTGATTGGGATACCAGAGAGAATTATTTTGTCAGCGGAGACGCCGTAGTCGATCAGTGTATCACGGCCAGCCGGAGAAGCGACGAAGTACCTCGTCACATTGTGGGCTCCCCAGAAAGGGTGGATTCCATAGTCGGTGGTGATGACGAAAAGTGGTATATGTTTTAATTTTTTTTGATTGACATTCACGAGATCGAGGGCGAGAGGGTGGGTGCAGATGATGAGATCAGGGGTGAAATTCAAAATAGCCTTTGTCAATTTGCGCGAAGCCATTCTTTCGGAAAAAATAAGCATGAATTTACCTCGTTGGATGAAGTTTTTGTTCGAGGTCTTTTCGTAAATAAACTGCCACCATTTGGGGGCGTTTTTGGCCATCTTGTCGTATGAATCAACGACGAGACGACGAATGGCTCCAGAGAGGAATGGGACCATGTCTATGTGTTGTGTCTCCCATTCAGGGTGGGTGATTTTCAGATGCTCTAGTAGGGCATTACCGGCTCGGACATGACCTGCGCCGGCCGAAGCGGATATGACGAGGATTTTCATAGGACAGGATTTCGAGATTTTGGCTCTATGCAAAAAGCCGAATTGGGGTGGCCAACGGGAGTTGAACCCGTACTGCGAGTTCCACAAACTCGCGTGATAACCGTTTCACTATGGCCACCCCGATGCGGCCTTTCGCGAGAAATTATACGCTTATTTGAATGAATTGTCAACCACGGTGTTTAATTTGGGCGGTTTTCTATAGGACTACTACGTTCGAAAGCGCGGAGGATTTCGAGAGGTACAGCGAAGACAATCGTATTTGATTGATCGGAGCTGATGTCGTTAATGGAGTTCAGTGTGCGGAGATGGAGAGCGCCCGGAGCGGTCGAGAGGATAGATGCCGCTTTGGCGAGGTTCTCGGCGGCGGTCACTTCGCCTGTTGATTTGATCACGACGGAACGACGTTCGCGTTCGGCTTCGGCTTGTTTGGCGATCACTCTCTGCATGTCTTCCGGGAGCATAATATCTTTCAGTTCGACGGTCTCTACTTTTATTCCCCATTGATCTGTCGCTTTGTCCACCTGTTCGCGGATTTTTTGGGCGGCGGCTTCACGGTTGGCGAGGAGTTCATCGAGTTCGAGTTCGCCGATGATGTTCCGCATGGTGGTCTGGGCTAATTGTGATACCGCGAACCAGAAATTTTCCACTTCGAGAATTGCTTTGGCGGAGTCGGCGACTTTGTAGTAGATGACGGCATTGATTTTGGCGGAGATATTATCGCGAGTGATGGTCTCTTGGTATGGGACATCGACTGCTTTGGTGCGAATGTCGACTTTCGTCATGCTCTGGATGATCGGGATGATGATGTGCCAGCCGGGTTCGAGGGTGACAGTATATTTACCGAGCATGAATTTGACACCGCGTTGGTATTGGTTGACCTGGCGAACGCAGAGTACTGCGAACACGATGGCGAATATGATAATTCCGGGCATATGTTGTAGGTTAGGTTAATATATGGTGATTATATCACCGGTATTATGGGGTGGCAAGCGGGGAAAACAAAAAATCGCCTGGTGGCGATTCTCAGCACTTTTTTGCGTTCAAATTGTTGAAGGTAAAAAAGTGATCCCTGCCTATTTGTATGGCGCCGGCAGGGGTGGCGCAGAAGAGTCTCTAGTGTCGGTAGTCCTCAGGTGGCATGCCTGAGTGTTGGATTGTCTTGCCTGTGAACTTGTCCAGCCACAGACAACTCTTTCGGATGACGTAATTGTCATCCTGAGTGAATTTTCTCTCAATTTAGCCAAATTATTGAGAAAATGCTCACTCAGCGACGAAAACAACACCAAAGTATAGCATATATTTGGGTTTTTGTCAATAGTTAGTCGTGACCCCGCTTGGAATCGAACCAAGATCTCGAACTTAGAAGGCTCATATTCTATCCATTGAACTACGGGGTCATTTGTTCTTTTGCGACGAAAACAGTAAAATTTGTTTAGATTTTACACATAATTTGGTCGATTGTCAATCGGGTGTTTTTTTATCATGAAATTTTTTGTACACATTGCGTAATTCTTTGTCGGTGATGTGGGTGTAGATCTGGGTGGTAGTGATGGAGGAGTGTCCGAGCATGGTCTGGACACTGCGAATATCGGCGCCGTTTTGGAGGAGGTCAGTCGCGTATGAGTGGCGGAGGGTGTGTGGGGTGACCAGTTTCGTAATGCCGGCGGCGTGGGTGTATTTTTGGAGTAGTCTCTGGACCGATCTCGGGGTGAGGGGCGTCTGGTCTTCGGAATTTTTGGCACCACCCGGCTGTTTGCGTTCTCCGGTGCGTTTGTCGTGGGAAATAAATAGGTATGGGTTGGTGTCACGGCGCATGTCGAGGTATTTTTTGACCCACTTCTTGGCGTCTTCGGAAGTGAAGACGACGCGTGTTTTACCACCTTTGCCGAGAACAGTGAATTCATCTTTGCTCAAATTGACATTTTCAACTTTCAAATTCACGAGTTCAGAAACACGCAGTCCGGTGGAGAAAAGCAATTCCAAAATTGCCTTGTCGCGGTATTTGATCAGTGTGTCGCCGGGGCGAGCTTCTTCGGGAAAATTATTTATCGTGAGAGGGGCTTGAAGCAACCGAGAGAGATCGTCACCTTCGAGGAAACTTACTTCGCGGTCGGGCATTTTGGCTAATTCAATTTTTTCCGGAGCGAGAGTTTTCACATCGCGTTTGGCGAGGTATTTCAGGAAAGTGCGTAGAGCGATGAGATGATAGTTCTGGGTATTTTTTTTCAGAGAGTCGCCATGTGCATCTACGAGGCGATTGAGCCAGAGGCGGAATTGGCGCACGGTCTCGAAGTCAATTTTTTCTGCCGGTTTGTCGTCGAACCATTTCACAAAACGAGATAAATAAAAATCATAGTTCCGAATGGTTTGCGGACTGCGGTTTTTTTCAATCTCGAGATGTTCGAGAAAATCGCGGAGATATTTGGAAAGGTTTTTCATGGAAATATTGTACGACACTATTGACAAAAGGTCAAATTTGTGCTATAATATGATTGTAATTTGTGGTAATTTAGCCAAAATTATACGTGCACGCCGTTTGTTAATTAAAAATTTATGTTAAAAAAATTCACACCGGAGCAGTGGCAGGATCATGTACAAGATCTGCACAACAAACAGCTGGCAAAGGGTAGGGAAGATTATCGAAAGGCGTATAGTCAAGATGAACAAAATTATCACGACACTATTGCTGGTCAATCAGGAGGTATTCCGAGTCGTGAAGAATTTTTTCGGTCACAGCCACAAGGAGAAGAAAAACCAAAAGATAATTCATAGAATTTCGGGTCTTTAAATTTAGTCAAAACAAAAATAAATAAAAAATATGAGCAACCATAATTGGGCAGAGTCCCAGAGTTCTTCAGAATGCGCGTTCGTGTATTATTATTTACTGATTGGATTTGGTCTAGCTTTATCAGCATTGGTATTTCTACCGCGAGTGGCGGTGGGTTGAAGATTTTTAGGTCAAGAGATTGGTTGTGTGTAAGATTAGAAAAATAATTATTTACAAAAATGAACGTGAGAACGTTCATTTTTTAATCTTTTGGTTTTTCAATCTTCTAATTTCGTCTATATTAGGTGATTATTTTTTGGTATGCAGGCGGTAAGGTTAGCGAATGTATTTGAGCGGATTAAGTCTGGCGCCATTTACACGGACTTCAAAATGGATGTGGGGACCGGTAGATCGTCCAGTCGAGCCCATTGAAGCGATAGTTTGGCCTTGTTCCACTCCTTCGCCTACGTCTACGAATAATTGGCTGGCGTGACCATACAGCGTAGTGACACCACCGCCGTGGTCGATTATTATATAACAACCGTAGCCGCCGTTCCAGCCACACTGGGATTTGATCACGGTACCTGCGCGGGAAGCATAGAGCGGTGTGCCAATTGGGCCCGCAATATCGAGACCAGTGTGACGCCAACCGTAGTATTGAGTGATACGGCGAACTCCGGCGGGCCAGAAATAGCCAGTACCGGCAGGAACAGAGACAGAAGGTGGTGGAGCGGCAATGTTTGAGAGGTTTGTATATTTGCGTATGGTCGGTGTGTAGGTAGAGGCCGTTGCGGGTTTCGCACCATTTGGAATGATCAATTCCTCACCAATACGAATGTCCGATCCATCTTTTTGGAGTTTGTTGTATTTCACTATGTCGGTGGCGTTGATATTGTAAATTTTGGAGATTTTTTGGACAGTTTCACCACGAGCGACTTTGTGAAGTACACCGGAAACAGGCAGAATTTTGAGAATACTACCTGGTCGAATAAGAGATCGAGAAGTGAGGCCATTGGCCCAAAGGATTGTTTGTACGGAGATATTGAAACGTTCGGCGATTGCTCCGACGGTGTCACCGTTTTGAATGGTGTAATTGGTGAGATCAGAACGACCAGTGCCGGATTCGGTGTTTGTGTTGATCGGGAGTGTGTTGCCGGGCATTATTGATGGTTTGGATACGGCGCCACCACCGGTGATAATACCACCGATTTCGGTAGTTTGGACGATTGTCTGGGGTTGGGATTGACTAGTGATACTGACTGCGCCCGAGCGCCAACTCAAAGTGTCTTTCTTGGTGATCGTGAGGGTATCGACTATAATTTCAGATAGGGAAAAGTCTTGATCGCCCGGACCAGCAAGTCGGAAAAGTAAGGTGTTTTGACCAGGAATGTTGGCGCTTTTTGATTGGTGAAAAGTGGATTGGGGGTAAATAATCAGGATGGATATCACAAACAGCACTATTTGGAAGAAGGTGCGACGTGTCAGAAAATCGGAGATTTTTTGTACCCATGGCAGGTTGGCTGGACCGAAGAAGTTTTTTATTTTGTAAAATGTCTTAAATAAGTGGAAAGCGATGTGTTCATTCAGGGTGTTAATGAGAGGTGAGAGCGGTCGAAAGATAAATTTTGCGGTTGCAAATAACCCCCTTTTCAGATAGACAAGGGAGTGGAGGAAATAGTACCAAAACTTATGTCCAATTTTGTTCATAAATGCCGCATTATTATGCCAATAACGGCGGCTTATGTCAATTATACCATATTGACAACGGACATGGGCAGGGGTATAATGATGGGGCTAAATCGGAGTTTGTTTGCCATGAAATTTGGTGATTGGACTTCGAGAAATTATTCTTAATTTTCGTAAAGCTATGATGACAGCTTTGCTCATCTTGGTACCTGCTATCGGGGCTATCCTGTATGGTGGGGTTTTGATCCGTTGGATCAATAAACAACCGGCTGGTTCGGATCGTATGCAGGCAATTGCTCGTGCGATCGAGGAAGGTGCTCATGCGTATTTGAAACGTCAATATCGTACTATTGCGATGGTGGCGGTGGTGGTATTCGTTTTACTAACAATTTTCCTTGGCTGGAAAACTGGTTTGGGTTTTCTCGTCGGTTCTGTGTTCTCTGCGGTCGCAGGGTATCTCGGTATGTCTGTCTCAGTGAAGGCGAATGTACGTACGACCGAAGCGGCCAAAAAAGGAATGCCGGCGGCTCTCGATATGGCAGTGAAGGGTGGTTCAATCACGGGTCTGCTCGTGGTTGGTCTTGGCCTCCTCGGTGTTTCGGGTTTTTATTTGATTTTCAAAGATATTAATTCACTTATCGGTTTGGCTTTTGGGGGAAGTTTAATTTCGGTGTTCGCTCGTATTGGTGGCGGTATTTTCACCAAAGCGGCGGATGTCGGGGCTGATCTCGTCGGTAAGGTAGAGAAAGGAATTCCAGAAGATGATCCACGCAATCCAGCGGTGATTGCGGACAATGTTGGTGACAATGTCGGTGATTGTGCCGGTATGGCGGCAGATTTATTCGAGACATACGCGGTGACTGCGGTCGCGGCGATGGTGCTCGGTGCCTTGAAATTTGGTGTAGAAAACGAGCGGGTAATTTTGTTCCCGCTCATGCTCGGCGGTGTTTCGATTTTTGCTTCAATTCTCGGCGGGTTTTTCATCAAATTGGGCAAGAAAAAAAATATCATGCACGCTCTCTACAAAGGCTTGGTTGCTTCAGCCTTGTTTGCGTTAGTTGGATTTTTCTTTTTGACGCGAAGTTTCGCGGTTGATCTCGATATTTCGAGCGGCAAGTTATTTTGGACGACAGTGATCGGCCTCGTCATGACAGGTCTCATCGTCTTCGTGACAGAATATTATACTTCGACTCGTTATGGCGCGGTGAAAGAAATTGCGAAGGCCTCTGAGACTGGTCACGGGACGAACGTAATTGCCGGCCTCGCGGTTTCAATGCGTTCGACCGCGGTTCCGGTCATTTTGATTGCCTTTGCGATGCTTGCGGCGTTTGGTCTCGCCGGGATATATGGTATTGCGATTGCGGCGATGGCGATGTTGTCGCTCACAGGTATTGTGGTGACGATTGATGCTTATGGTCCAATCACTGACAATGCTGGTGGCATCGCAGAGATGTCTGAGCTCGGTGATGATGTCCGCAATGTGACAGATCCACTCGATGCGGTCGGAAATACAACCAAGGCGGTGACCAAAGGATATGCGATTGCATCGGCCGGTCTCGCGGCGTTAGTATTGTTCGCTGATTTCACAAACAAGTTGGCCGAACACAATTTGAACACGGTCTTCAATATTGATGATCCAAAAGTTTTGGTTGGTTTGTTTATTGGTGGACTTCTGCCATATCTTTTCGGATCGATGCTCATGCAATCTGTGGGCAAGGTTGCTGGTAAGGTGGTAGAAGAGGTTCGCCGCCAATTTCGTGAAATCAAAGGTATCATGGAAGGCAACTCCAAACCTGATTATGCGGCTTGTGTCGATATTGTGACAAAAGGCGCGATTGGACAGATGGTACTGCCAGCGATGATTCCTGTCTTGGCTCCGATTTTGGTCGGGCTTTTGCTCGGTGTGGAAGCGCTCGGCGGTATGCTCGTTGGTACGATTATCACTGGTTTATTTGTTGCTGTTTCCATGACGACTGGTGGTGGCGCTTGGGATAACGCGAAGAAGTATATTGAAAGCGGCAATCATGGAGGCAAGGGTTCATTCGCTCACCAGGCGGCGGTGACAGGTGATACGGTCGGCGATCCATACAAAGATACAGCTGGTCCGGCAATCAATCCAATGATCAAGGTGGCGAATATTGTGGCATTGTTGATTGTGGGGTTGTTGAAATAGTAACCCTCATCCTCCTTCGCTCTGACGAGCTACGGAGGGCGTTGCCCGCCACCGTGTGGTGGGCAACGAAGATTTAAAACACCCGTTTGCGGATTGCAGACGGGTGTTTTGTTTTGGATTGTTTGGAGAAATAAAAACCACATATACCAAAGTTTTTGATTTTGTGTTAAAATATATGTATAGTAAATAAATATGTCAAGAACAAAAAAGAACGCGGGGCCGGACATTGAATTGTCGCGCGGGATTTTAGCGGTGATTGTTGTCATTTTGGCAATAGTGATTGGACTGAGTTTTGTGGAAAAGGCAGGAGCGGTGGGGATTATTTTGGATCAATATGTTTTGAGCTTTCTGTTTGGTGAAATGCGCTTCGCCACGCCGATTATTTTGTTAATTTTCGCGTATTTTCTCATCAAAGATGTTGATTATGATTATCGCCCGACGCACGGCATCGGTTCGGTGATATTTTTTCTCGCATTATCCAGTCTACTCCATATCGGCTATGCTACAGATATGATGTGGCAGATGGCTCTCGATGGTAATGGTGGCGGTGTATTCGGGGTGTTCGCTTGGCCGCTCAAAACTTATTTGGGAAACATTGCGGCGTTTGTGGTGCTTTTTGGAATGGCGCTAGTTTCAATTTTTCTGTTGTTTAATACAGCCTTGACCCACTTTGTAATGTTAAACCGGAAGATCTTTTCCGGATTGGGTTTTATTGGAAGAGCGGTACTTGGCACTTTTGGAATTTTCACTAGACAGGATTCGAAAAATAAAGTGAAAATCTCAGGCGGCTATGAGGAAGAAGAGGAAGAATACGAAGAAGTGGAAGAAGGTGATGAAGATGATGAGGAAAAACGTTTTGCCATAAAAGCAATCGGCGGGGCACAGAATGAGATTTCGAAAACGGAAGAGAAAAAACCATTGGTAGTTTCGGGTGATCATGTTGGAGAAGAAGATCGAGAGCCTGAATCGACACCGTGGACGAAGAAAGTGATAATCAAAGATTTACCGCCACTCATGTTATTATCAGATAGGAAAAGCAAGCCGACGAGCGGCGATATCGAAGCAAATGCGGAAATTATTCGAGACACCTTTTCCGAATTTAATATCGAGGTGGATATGTCAGAAATTCGAGTGGGGCCGACGGTGACGCAATATACTTTGAAGCCGGCGAAGGGGGTAAAACTTTCACGCATTACCGGGTTGTCCAACGACCTGTCACTTGCTTTGGCGGCTCACCCGATTCGAATTGAAGCACCGATTCCGGGCAAACCGCTCGTGGGCATTGAAGTACCAAATCATAAAGCGGCGCTCGTCACAGTGCGTGAATTATTGGAGAGTCGAGAATTTGAAAATCGTCAGCATAATTTCATGATCGCGCTCGGTAAAGATGTGGCGGGGAAGGTGTGGTTTGCTGATTTACCACGCATGCCACACTTGCTCGTCGCGGGTGCGACCGGGTCTGGTAAGACAGTGTGTGTGAATACGATTATTATGAGTTTGCTCTACCAGAACACGGCTGAGACATTGCGTTTCATCATGGTGGATCCGAAGCGAGTGGAGTTGACTTTGTACAATGGAATTCCGCATCTGCTCACACCGGTGATTACGAATGTGCAGAAGACTGTGAATGCTCTCAAATGGACAATCGGAGAGATGGATCGACGTTTCGAAATGCTCGCGGCTAACGGTAGTCGAGATATCGGTTCGTACAATCTCAAACACCCGGACAAAAAAATTCCGTATATCGTGTTCGTGATTGATGAATTGGCCGATCTCATGGCGATGGTGGCCAACGAAGTGGAAGCGGGAATTATTCGTCTCGCACAGATGGCGCGAGCGGTTGGTATTCATCTCATCGTGGCTACACAGCGTCCGAGTGTGGATGTCATCACTGGTCTCATGAAGGCGAATATTCCAGCACGAATTGCTTTTTCGGTGGCGTCTGTCATAGACTCGAGGACGATTTTGGATTGTCCTGGTGCGGAGAAATTGCTGGGGCGCGGAGATATGTTATTACTCACAGCCGAACTATCGAAGCCGGTACGTATCCAGGGCGCATTTGTGGCAGAGGAAGAATTGAAAGGAGTGGTGGAATATCTGAAAGGCGATGAAACTCCGGAATACGATGAATCAATCGTGGGCAAACAGGCTGATAATACAAATTCTGGGGTGGCACAGGGTTTATTCGGTGGGTCAGATGATGGAAGAGATCCTCTTTTCGAAGAGGCAAAACGGGCGATTGTCCAGGCCGGCAAAGCGAGTGCTTCGTTTTTGCAGAGACGTTTGAAAGTGGGTTATTCACGAGCGGCGCGTCTCCTCGATGAGCTCGAGAATGCGGGCGTGATTGGTCCGGGGGATGGCGCCAAACCGCGCGAACTGCTCGTCACATCTGTCGATGTAGAGGATGCGGGTCATGAAGCGGGCGGAGAAGTGAATGTGTTTGTTGAAAATGAAGAGGATGATGGTATGGAAGATGATGATGGAGCAGAATTAGACAACGAAGATACAGAAAACGAAGAAGATAAAACATTTGAAGAGATTGTTGAAGAAAAATAATTGTGGCGGTATGGCGGAAATATTTCATAAAAAAGATTTATCTCGGCAAGTGAGAGTAGGGCAATGCTTGCGTACTGCGAGAGAAAAAAATGGCATGAGTTTGAAACAAATTGCCAAACGTACCAATATCACGGAATGTTATTTGGTGGCGATAGAGAATGGTAATGTGGAAAAGTTGCCGGCTTTGATTTTCCAGAAAAATTATGTGCGAGAATTTGCCCGAGCGGTCGGTTTGGATCCAGAAAAAACGACATGTCAATATTTAGAAGAAGAAATATCAGGAGTGGGCAGTGACGAGAGCGCTTTCTCCGTGGACAAGAAAAAATGTGTACGGCGTTATTCTAACAATTTTCCACTTTATGCGCGGGTTTTTGGGATGATCGGGGTGTTTAGCATTGCCATGTTGTATTTGGGTTTTCAGATAAAAAATATTGTAGAACCGCCAAATCTCGAAATATATACACCGACAGACGGGTATGTGACAGATAGGCCGGCGGTGATGGTGCAAGGGCAGACGGATTTGGAAATCAAACTGGACATCAATGGTAAAGAAATAGGTAATGGGGTAGATGGTCGTTTCAAGGAGATGGTCGATTTGAGTGAGGGTGTGAATATCATCACGGTGACAGCCAAAAAAAAGCATGGAAAAACTACCACCTTGACCAATCGAGTGGTGTTCAAGCCGACAAATAAATGAGTGTTTGACAGGGGGGCGGAAATTTACTATCCTATGAGGCAGGGGAGACCCTGTTTTTACATCCTTAATTCCTTTGGCCATAAATGGCCAGTGGAGAAAATAAAAAAATATGGCAAAAATATCATCTGAACAGCAGGCAAAGTTCGATGCGGTGCAGTCCGCGATTGATCAGATCAAAGAAAAATACGGGGATGGTTCAATCATGAAATTCAGTGAAAATCGGGCAATGCAGGTAGCGGTTGTGCCAACGGGTTCTATTTCTCTCGATATTGCTCTCGGGGTGAGAGGTGTTCCGCGCGGTCGGGTAATAGAAATTTTTGGACCAGAAGCTTCTGGTAAGACAACTTTGGCACAACATATTATATCTGAGGTACAAAAAATGGGCGGAATCGCGGCGTTCATCGACGCAGAGCACGCCCTCGATCCGGATTATGCGAAGAAAATTGGTGTGGATGTGAACAATTTATTGATATCTCAGCCAGATACCGGCGAACAAGCTTTGGAAATTTTGGAAACTCTAGTGCGTTCGAATGCTGTCGATGTAGCAGTGGTCGATTCGGTGGCGGCACTCGTGCCAAAGGCGGAAATTGAAGGGGATATGGGGGACCAGCACATGGGCTTACAGGCTCGTCTCATGAGTCAGGCATTGCGTAAATTGACAGGTATTGTGAGCAAAAGCAAGACGGTGGTGATTTTCATAAATCAAATTAGACAAAAGATTGGCGTATTTTTTGGGAATCCGGAGACGACTACTGGTGGCAATGCCTTGAAATTTTATTCATCCGTGCGTATCGAAATTCGTCGCGCCGCCCAAATCAAACAGGCAGAAAAAGTGATTGGTAATCGGGTGAAGGTGAAGGTGGTGAAAAACAAAGTTGCGGCGCCGTTCAGAACAACGGAGTTCGATATTATGTACAATGAGGGTATTTCAATGCCGGGAGATTTGCTCGATACGGCAGTGATTCATAAAGTGGTGCATAAGTCCGGCAATTCGTATTCTTTTGGAGACGAGAAATTGGGGGTGGGTAGAGAGAAAGTGAAACAATTTTTGAAAGAAACCCCAAAATTGTTTAGACAAATCGAGAAGGCGGTTTGGGAAGCGGTAGAAAAAGGCGAAGCGCCGGAAGAAGAGGTCGCGAACAATGAGGCGGGTGAAGGTATACCGGAATTGGAATAAAATAAAAAATGACCACCCCGAGAGGGGTGGTTTGGTTATGGTGCCGGGTGGTTCACTCTAAGATCAGGAATGGTCTGGCGGAACTACAGCGGCAACACTTACCGTGTTGGAATGTGCCTTTTTTTCTAACGCCTGTTGAGTCCCTATACCAGGACTCGAAAGTAGGACCAGCCAATTCGAAAGTGGCACCGTAGCCGGGGCAGTGATAGCAATACTGATCGGCAATAAAGGTGATATTGTGTTCACGATCCAGTCTCTTTTCATCAGCCGTCATGTTGAACCTCCTAAATTGAGAGAACAAAGGTACGTATTAAAGTTAGCACAAACTAGGTATTGTTGTCAATAATAAAATAGCCACCCAGGAATTGGGTGGCGGTCGGGTAGGACTCTATCCGGGTGGCTTGGCTTCGTTGAGATTCAACCACTGGACATGTTTGCAAAATGAGCATTGGCCGTACTGTCTCTGAATGAGGACTTTTTTCATAGAAAGGTGTTGTCCGCGCGATGTCAGTACGTAGTCATCTCCTGGGAAGGGTTTTCCGGTTAAGGAAAACGGTTGGTCTTTGCCGCATCCTTTACATTTTTCTCGTCGAGTGTCATCGTTCATGATTTCCTCCACAAAAGAGCTGGTGTTTAGAATAATATCAATCGGTAAATTTGTCAAATTTTTTTGGTTAAAGTTTTTTGTGATATAATATTTGCAATTACTTTTTTAATTTATAAAAATATGGGAGGGAAATTTGGGGCAGCTGTTTTTCGGGCTGTTTTTTTGTTTTTTCCGTTGGTAGCTTCAGCGAATGTGGTGATAAATGAGATTTGTCCGACCGGTTGCGCGAGCGGAGATCATCAATGGATCGAATTATATAATTTTGGTGAGAGTGGGGTGGATTTGAACGGTTGGAAATTGTGGGAATTTGACATGGCCGAGGGGCATGGGATTAGTACGAGTACTTCCGAACAATGTTTGGAAGTTTCGTCGAGGAGTTTTGCTATTTTAACTCCCGCCCCAGATGTTTTTCGATCAGATCACCCCGATATTTCGGTGCCGGTGTTTGAAAGTAATTTCAGTTTGACAAAAGCAGGCAAACAAATTGGGTTGCGTGATAATTTGGGTGAATTGCTCGAGCCATTTGTCTATCCAGACCAAAGTTTGGGTGGTAGTTCTCTCGAGAGGGTCGCGCCAACATCTTCTCCGGAAAATGAGGACAGTTGGAAACAGACGGCGAATTGTAATTCAGCCGGGAAGGTAAATTCGTGTTGGAATTATTCTCTCGATAATATCACTTCTACACCTACTTCTACTCCAGCAACCCCGACTTCCATCGAAGATGTTGTTTCTTCGACAATTACTTACAATTTATTCATAAATGAGATTTATCCAAATCCAATTTCTGGTGAAGAGTGGGTCGAAATCTATAATCCAAACACATTGTCTGTTCAGCTCGATGGTTGGAAATTGTATGATGGGGTAGGAGAGCGTTCTGCGCCGACTGGTACGATTCCAGCTTCGGGTTTTTTCGTCATAGATTTCACAAGTGTTTTGAATAATTCCGGCGATATTTTGATTTTGAAAAATGATCGAGGGGAAAATATTGACCAACTCGTTTATGGGAATTGGGTGGGTGGGGGACCAAACGCAGTCGCACCGGCCACAGGAAATTCTTTGGCGAGAAAAGCGGATGGTGGGGATACGGGAAACGATGCAAATGATTTCGGGGAGACAGTATCGACGACGCGTGGTTTGCCGAATATAATTTCTGCACCGATCGTGCCTACTTCTGCGGGTTCATCGGGTGCGTCGGGCGGTTCGTATTCGGTTTTCGTGGAGAATAAATCATTGGTGACGGTATTTTCTGATAATGTGAAATTAAACGAGTTAGTGTCTGATCCGGCGGACGGACAGACAGAGTTTGTGGAGTTGAAAAACGTTGGTTCACTAGCGATTGATTTGGCCGGGTGGTATTTGAAAGATGGTGGTGGAACAAAAACAGAGCTGTCGGGAATTATTTATGCAGGCAATTTCATGGTAATTGATTCTCCTCGAGGGAATTTGAATAATTCGGGTGATTTGGTGACGCTGTATGCCCCAAATAATTCCATAAAGGATACAGTAGCGTATGGAGATTGGAAAAGTGTGAATGTGGCGAATAATGCGCCGCGGTCGGATGATCCCACTGCTCTCGCTCGTTCTCCTGGTGGGCTCGATACGGGTATAGATCGGAATGACTGGGCAGTCACTTCGGTGGTGACGAGGGGGGTGGAAAATATTATTATCTCGAAAAATATTGGAAATACGATTACTACTTCGACTGTGATTGTGGGTGGGGAAGAGATAGTGACTAGTTCGGTGGTGGGTGTTTGCGTTTCTAGTTCGGTCGGTTGGGAATTTTTGCGGATTAGTGAAGTCCTGCCAAATCCCGTGGGAGATGAGGTTGGGGAATTTGTAGAAATAGAAAACACTGCGACAAGTACGGTTGATTTGTGCGGTCTCATGTTGGATGATGAGGATGGGGGTTCGCGACCGTATAAAATTAATACCTCTACCGTATTGGGGCCTCACGAATTTTTGGTGTTTGACCGGAAAGAAACCGAACTGGCTTTCAATAATGATGCGGATGAGGCGCGAATTTTGATGGCGAGTGGGACGGTGTTGTATTCAGTAAATTATGAAAAAGGGGGAGAGGGGAAATCATATTCTCTGGGGGAAAATGGAGATTGGTATTGGGTGGAACCGAGCCCTAGTTTGAAGAATAAAATTTCCGAGGCGGTTTATGCCGCTCAGGGTGGATCGATCAAGGCGGTGGCGGGCACAAAAATTAAAAAAAGCAATCAAAGTTTGGTCCGCAGTTTGTCTGAATTGGTGGGCAGTACGAAGGGTGATTATGTGGATGTGGTCGGGGTGGTGTCTGTACCGCCGGGGGTTTTCGGGGCACAGTATTTTTTTATTTATTCCACATCTACGGAGGTTGGGGCAGAGGTGTATATGAATAAAAAAAATTTTCCCGCACTTCGTATTGGAGATGTGGTGCGAGTACGAGGAACGGTCTCTGAATCATACGGTCAGAAGAGGATTAATACCAAAACGATGTCGGATATTACTCGTTTCGATGGAGGGGTGGATCTGAGTTTCACGGAGGTGGCGATGGATAGTCTGGGGGCATTCGACAATGGTGCTCTGGTCTCAGTTTCTGGTGAGGTGACTGAAGTAAAGACGAGTTATGTCTATCTGGATGATGGGACTGATGAAATAAAAATTTATTTCAAAAAAGGCACAGGGATGAATGTGAAACCGTATGTTTTGGGTGATCGAGTGAGGGTGAGAGGTTTGCTCATCAACACAAGTAAGGAATTACAAATCCAACCGCGAGAAAAAAATGATGTGGTGATAGAAAATTTGAAAGTAGCCGGAGAAAAAATTGCAAGTGTTGATTTGGGTGGTGGGTTTGACTACGGACACGCGATTTTATTAGCCACGACAATTATTTTTGCCGTTTATGGGTTCAGAAATTCGGGAATTGGGTTGGTAAAAAAGATTGGGTTGATGAAAAAATGATTAAATTCGGAAAATTTGGTATAATATCCGTGCCTGTCTATGGAAGGAAATATTTTTTTACAAATCAGTGCGCTTCTTGGCATCACCGTGTCCGTTGCTTTTGTTATTCGGCTTTTGCGACAACCTCTCATGGTGGCATATATTATCGCTGGGATTGTGGCGGGTCCTTTGTTTTTGAATTTATTGCATGGAGAGAATAGTTTGTTTGAGGCTTTTTCCAGTTTTGGGGTTGTTTTACTTTTGTTCGTGGTCGGATTGAGTTTGGATTTCGGTTTTCTGAAACAGATTGGTAAAACGGCGGTGTGGGTTGGTTTCGTGCAGATGGCAATTACGGTTGGGCTTGGGCTTATTGTATTGCGTTTTTTGGATTTTTCTTGGATTGGGTCACTATATCTCGCGGCGGCACTCACTTTTTCGAGTACGATTATCGTGACGAAATTATTGGCTGATAAACAGGATTTGGACGCGGTGTATGGACGATATACGATGGGGCTCATGTTGGTACAGGATATTATTGCTATTCTCATCATGGTATTTCTCGGTATGAATTCAGTCGGCTCTTGGCAGAGTTCGATCATACCACTTCTCATGCGTGGGGCTTTGCTCGTGGTACTGGTAATATTGCTCACGAAATATGTGGTGTCGTTCATTTTGGATCGAGCGGCTAAATCGGGTGAATTCTTGTTTCTATTCACCATTGCTTGGTGTTTCGGGGTGGCGAGCCTCGTGTATTATCTCGGGTTTTCCCTAGAGATCGGGGCGATTATAGCCGGGCTCACTCTCGGATCTTCTGCTTATAGAGCAGAAATAGCGAGTCGGGTGAAACCTCTTCGGGATTTTTTCATCGTTCTATTTTTCATAATTTTGGGGAGTGAGATGGTGTTGGGTGATTGGCGGTCGGCGATTGTGCCGAGTGTGGTAATTATTGTTTTCATACTTCTCGCAGAACCATTCATTTTGTATTTTTTGTATCGAGCGGGTAAATTTACCCGCCGCAATAGTTTCCTCGCTTCGGTGGCAGCAGGACATGTGAGTGAGTTCGGTTTTGTTTTGCTTTTGACTGGCAAATCCCTCGGTCATTTGTCAGGAATGGAATTGCCTGTTTTCACAATGGTTGCACTTACTACGATCGTGGTCTCTTCGTATGTGATTACATACAACGAACAAATATATCGGGTATTTTTACCATTTTTTAATTTATTTGGGCGTGATAAATACCAGCAAAAAGATCAGAAAATTGATAAGCATGATGTGTGGGTGGTCGGGTATCATCGGATTGGTTGGAAAGTTTGTGATACTCTGCGTAAGAAACATATTGATTTTGCTGTGATAGATTACAATCCAGAGACAGTCGCTCGTCTGCGCAAGCGTGGGTTGGCCTGCTATTTCGGCGATGTTTCGGATGTGGAGTTTTTGGATTCTTTGTCACTTGCACAGGCGAAATTAGTCATATCTACTTTGCCACAAACCGATGATCAGAAAACAATGATCCAACATATTCGCCGAGCGGGGAGTAAGGCATCGATCGTGGTCAACTGTAATCATTCTCACGATTTGGATGATTTGTATGATGCAGGGGCGGATTACGCGATGATGCCTCACCTATTGGGGGGAGAGTGGATTTCGGACGAGATCATCGGGGTGAAGTGGACCAAAAGCAAATTTAAAGCCCTACGCGAAGAACAAGCAGAGGAAATGCGTTGGCGCCATTCGATGAAAGCTCATAAGTAATCTTGACAGAGTTTCCTAGGTTTGGTATAATTGGAACGCTAAAAATTTAGAAGACGGGCCGATAGCTCATCTGGTAGAGCGCCGCGTTTGCAACGCGGATGTGGCAGGTTCGAGTCCTGTTCGGTCCACGTGGGTCGTGGTACCCATCTGAAGCCGAGGTAGCTCAGTGGTAGAGCAGAGGACTGAATTTTCGGTCCCTTCCAGAGTAATTTGGAATGCTAAACTGGGAGAATTCGGGGAAAGCCATGAAAGTGGGTAATCCCGAGCCGAGCCGCAAAGGGTGTACAATTTTGCGGAAGGTGTAGAGACTAGTAGGTGAGACCCAACAATATGCCTACATTAGAACCCAGCCCCCACAATTGTGGGGTGAAGAGATAGTCCGATCCTTGTAGTAATACAAGCCAAATGGAAAATCCTTGTGTCGCCAGTTCAATCCTGGCCCTCGGCACAAAGGCGGGCGTTGCCCGTCGTAGCTCCACAGGAGCGGAGACGGGGTGTAGCTCAGTTGGCTAGAGCGACTGGTTTGGGACCAGTAGGCCGCAGGTTCAAGTCCTGTCACCCCGACATATTAAAAAACTGGCATTTTTTGCCGGTTTTTTAATATGCGGACAGGATTTGAACAGGAAAGGGTGAAAACGTGAGTTTTCACTTGCGGAGGAAAAGTTGGAAAAACCCGAAGGTTTTTCCAGGAGGCCACTTTTGTGGCCGAGTGAAATGTCCTGTCACCCCGACATATTAAAAAACCGGCTTTTTAGGCCGGTTTTATGATACTTGGATATGGTTTGATTAGGGTGAAAACAACGGTGTCAGGGGTTATTGACAAAAAGTCCTAAAATTGCAATAATGAATGAGTTGATCTGGGGGTTCTTGACAATTCAATGGGGGCAGGTTAAAATAGATGTATTGGTATAACAGTACAGTAATATATCTATGGAAAAAAATAAGCAAGAATTGTTAGATCTTATTTTACTAGCCGAGGATCGGGTTTTTTTGGATAAGCTTTTGCAGGATTTATTGACCCCAAAAGAATACGAAGAAATAATAAAACGTTGGCAAATCATCCGGCAATTACATCTTGGTATCTCACAACGGGAAATTAGTAAAAATTTGAATGTCAGTATCACTACGGTGACACGTGGTTCGAGGGTTTGGTCGAATAGAAAGTCAATTCTTCATCAGATTATCAAAAAAAATAAATTTTAGTTTGGATCTCAATTTTTTCAGCCAAGGTCAGGCTGTGAAAGTAGGGTTCTAAACCCGAAAGTCTCTTATTGATAATTTTATGGGGGGTGGCAGAATGTCAAATCTAAAAGTAAGAGAAAATGTTCTTTTTTACAAACGAGACACTTATCTCGGATCGGAACAGGGGGGTGTTAAGCTCAATCCAGATGTTTCTCTGATTGATTGCGCAGTAGGAGATAGCCAGTGGGGAATTTCCCCTAAAGCCAGGGAGGCTGGTAATGCTTTTCTGGTCGAAAATGTTTCTGCCTATCCGCACGACCTTTTCTACGAGGAGCTTCTCAAGCCGGCGGTTTTGGCGCGTTTCCACGCATCAGGCGTTTGTAGGAATCAAGTCTTTTTCGGCCACGGTAGTTTCAATTTGGCTGAGAGGCTGATTCACAAAATGATCGAGCCTGGAGTGATGATCGGGGTTGGTCCGCAATTCAACGAAATTCCAAGTGAATTTGTGGCCGCGGGCGGATCCTATCAGCCATTGCCGGTTTATCCGCCTATGTTTGATTTCCCGATGAGGGCAGTTTTGACCAGGTTGGCTAGAGGAGATTGTTCGGTGATGTATTTGGACAATCCCAATAACCCACTAGGTCGTCTGCTTGAACTCGAAAATTTGGAATTGATAGTGAAGACTGCGGAAGAGTTCGGGACCATCGTCGTCGTGGATGAGGCTTACGGTGATTTCGTGCCAGACGCCAATTCGGCGATACATTTGGTGGGTCAATTCTCGAATTTGGCAGTATTGCGTTCTTGTTCCAAGGGTTTGGGGCTGGCGGCAGAGCGTGTGGG
>ENA-UOWO01001937-UOWO01001937.1-activated-sludge-metagenome-genome-assembly--contig:-NODE-1937-length-26514-cov-5.753883_pt1 | contig 26514 bp, 29 predicted proteins | sample MGYA00238148_ERZ761564 | MGnify/ENA primary metagenome ERZ761564 (study PRJEB28885, sample SAMN05720194) | activated sludge metagenome | isolation source: Anaerobic digester | place: USA...
TATCGGCTGTATATTTTTAATGATCCTGCATCGCTTGATTTGCATCTTGCTTTGCTTGCTTAGCTGCGATCAGCTGAGCCTTGAATTATGACATGTTTTTTAAAGACCTGTCAACTATCAGGGTTTCTACCGTTTCGCTTTTTGTTTAACTTGCTAGGCAAGTTGATCAATTAGCTGCTTCAGCAGAGCCTCAAATTATATGCCGCTTTCTAGCGATTTGGCAAACTTTTCAAAACTTTTTTCTTTGCCTCTTCCGAATGTCGCCTGAAGGTTTGTTTTATCAAAACTTCGATGACCCGTCATCAGCGCAGCCTTAGATTGTATACCGCTTTTTCCGCCATAGTCAACCAACACGCAAAATAAATTACTGCCCTGGGCCGGGCGGATTCATCAGCATTCATTTGCGCTTTCACTCGGATAGCTATTTTCGTGAAGTGACGGGCAACGGCTACTGCTGACCAATGACAGTATGGCCAGGGTGAATGTTGGCAAAGCAATGGTGATACGCTCGCTCACCCCACTGCTCGCCTACTAACAACCATGGCTCTCCTCACTCTATTGCAGGCCGAACTCGCCTTTGGTCATGTCCCGCTACTGGACAACACCGATTTTTCACTTGAGACATCTGAACGTGTGGGCTTGATTGGTCGCAATGGAGCAGGCAAGTCTTCGCTTCTCAAGATATTGGGAGGCATGGAAAAGCCAGATGACGGCACTTTGCAGTTGCAACAAAATCTCAGACTCGCATTTGTGGCTCAGGAGCCGGTGCTGGACCCCCAAGCCACCGTTTTCGCTGCGGTCAGTGCCGGCTTGGCACGGGTCATCAACCTCATTGATGAATACTGCGCGGGCCATGGCGATCTAAATGCCATTCAAGGGGAGATAGAGGCATACGACGGGTGGAACTGGGAGCAACGCGTCTCGGAAACATTGCATCGCCTTCACCTGGAGGGCGGCGCTCTGATCGGCACCCTCTCCGGGGGTACCAAAAAAAGGGTTGCACTGGCGCAGGCACTGGTCACCCAACCCGACGTGTTATTGCTGGACGAGCCCACCAACCACCTGGATCTGGACTCCATTGAGTGGCTGGAAGATCTGCTCATCGACTTCAAGGGCAGCATTGTGACCATCACTCACGATCGCGCCTTTCTGGACCGCGTTGCCACCCGCATCGTGGAGCTGGATCGGGGGCATTTGAATTCCTATCCCGGGAACTTCGGGCAATACCTGCTGCAGAAGGAAGAACAACTGGCACAAGAAGCTGTCATCAACGCCAAGGCTGACAAGCTGCTGGCACAGGAGGAGGTTTGGGTCAGAAAAGGGGTTGAGGCAAGGCGAACCCGCAGCCAGAGCCGAATCGCCCGGCTGGAAAACCTGAGAAGTCGCCGGGCCGCCCGTCGGGACGCATTGGGCAGCGTCAAACTTGATGTCGCTTCCGGGGCACTGGGCGGCAAACTGGTGGCTGAATTGACCGAAGTGAGCCTGTCTTTTGGCGAGAAGCTGATCGTTAACAACTTTACGGGCACGATTCTCAGGGGTGACAAGGTGGGCCTGATCGGCCCCAATGGCGCGGGCAAGACAACATTGCTGAAGCTGATACTGGGCGAGTTACTGCCCGACAGCGGAAAAGTTCGCCAGGGCGCCAACCTGCAGGTCGCCTACTTCGACCAGATGCGCAACGCACTGGATCTGGATGCGACGCTGGAGGATTTCATCAGTCCGGGCAGCGAGTGGATCGAAATTGGCAACCAGCGTAAACACGTGAAGAGCTATTTGACCGATTTCCTTTTTTCGCCCGCCCGCGCCAACTCACCGGTCCGCTCCCTCTCCGGCGGCGAACGCAACCGGCTGTTGCTGGCCCGCCTGTTCGCCCGTCCTGCCAATGTACTGGTGCTGGACGAGCCGACAAACGACCTCGACATCGACACCCTGGAGCTCCTGGAGGATCTGCTGCAAAACTACGAAGGCACGGTTTTTCTGGTCAGTCACGACCGGACATTTCTGGACAACGTGGTAACCAGCACGCTGGCTTTTGAGGGCAACGGTCTGTGGCGCGAGTATGAAGGCGGGGTCCAGGACTGGCTGATCCAGTCCAAACGCAGCCGGGAATTGCAGAATGCTACTCAATTGATAGCTTCTCACGCAATATCTACGAGGGCTGAGGGCCAAAAAGACCCCCAAAAAACGGTGAAAAAGAGCACGACAGCCCCTGTCAAGATGAGCAACAAGGACCAGCGCGAACTGGACGGACTTCCCGCCCGTATCGAGGCGCTGGAAGCCGAGCAGCTGGCTCTGCGCCAGGAGTTGTCCGACGGAGACCTCTACACCCGGGATCCGGGTCGAGCTACCACGCTCTATCAGCGCGACGCCACGCTGGACGAGGAGCTTTTGGTGGCAATGGCGCGTTGGGAAGCACTTTCCAGTCATTCGTGAAACGCAAGTGGCATTCCGCGGCTGCCTAACGCGCCCGAATCAACCGGATCGTTTATATGCGATAGCGATCCGACGAGCCCCGCAAGCGGCCCAGCAACGCAGGGGCAATATCCGTCAAAGGCAAAACTTCATCTGCGGCGCCATGCAAAATGGCCTCCCGCGGCATGCCAAACACAATGCAGCTGGCCTCGTCCTGCACGTAGTTGTAACTTCCCGCGTCTTTCATCTCACGCATGGCCTGCGCGCCGTCATTGCCCATGCCGGTCAGCATGATGCCAAATACGTTGCGCCCGGCTACGGCTGCCGCGGACTTGAACAACACCTCAACCGAGGGCTTATGGCGATTAACGGGTTCCCCGTCTTCAACCACCGCAATGTAATTGGCGCCACTCCGATTCAGCCGGAACTGCTTTCCGCCAGGGGCAATGTAGGCATGGCCGGGCAAAATACGCTCGCCGTGGGTCGCCTCTTTCACAACAATCTCACACAGTGTGTCAAGCCGGGCCGCAAAGCTGGTTGTAAACCCCGGTGGCATGTGCTGGGTAATGACAATCGCCGGAGAATCGGCCGGCATTTTGGTCAAAACCTCCCGAATGGCCTCGGTTCCACCGGTCGATGCCCCTATGCAAATGATCTTCTCGGTGGAGAGTCCGCGTAAGGAACCGGTTGCCACGCCCGCCGTTGGCTGAGCCGGAGCATGCCCCGCGGGGACGGTCAAGGAGGCGGCCCGGCTCACCCGGGCCACCGTCGCAACGCGAATCTTCTCCACAATTTGGGTCGACAGCTCCTTGATGCCATCCGTGAGACCAATACGGGGCTTGGCCACAAAATCAACGGCCCCCAGCTCCAGGGCACGCATCGTCACCTCCGCACCCCGTTCGGTCAGCGTAGAAATCATGAGAACCGGCATCGGGCGCAAGCGCATCAATCGGGAGAGGAATTCAATGCCGTCCATCCTGGGCATTTCCACATCCAGTGTCAGCACATCGGGGTTTAACTCCCGGATCATTTCGCGGGCAATCAGCGGGTCATTCGCAGCACCCACACAAACCATGTCGTTCTGGCCATTGATGATTTCGGAGAGTAGTTTTCGGACCAGCGCCGAATCGTCCACAACCAATACCCGGGTCTTGTTCACGGCTACACCTTCAGAAAAGATCCACAGAACCACCCGAAGTGGACCTGGCCACAGCCTGCGCATCACCCCGACGCTCTTCAACAGCCAGTGTTTCAGGATGGGAGTGCGCCAGGCGTTTCACCAACGCCTTGCCAACGACCGGAAAAAAACAGACTTTCCGCGGATGAATGTCCAGAACGTCCTGAGAAACCACCGGAATGCGCTCGGTTGAAAGGTAATCCAGCACAAATGCCGTGTTGCGTTCCCCGACGTTCATGGAAGTGAAACCCGCCATCACCTGCGCCCCGCCGAATACCTTGGCTTGCATGGTTTCCCGGCGGGCGCCCAATTTTTGCAGTTCGTTGATTAGCAACTCCATGGCATAGGAACCATAGCGCCCCCCGCCTTCGGCCCCATCGCCGTCAGGGAGCATGAAGTGATTCATACCGCCTACCCGCGCACTGGAATCCCAGATACAAGCGGAAATGCATGAGCCGAGAACGGTCATGATGACTAGATCTTCTCGGGATACGAAGTATTCGCCCGGCAAAACCTTGACAGCGTCATACTGAAAATGGTGATCCCGGTAAAAGAACGATGCTTCACCGGGCTTGCGGACCTGCGCCTTCAATACGTCAACACGGGACTGGCGGGCAACCGTATCGGCGCCCGTTCTGCCCGCGACAGGAAATGCCGCTGTACTCATGATTTAGACGCGTTCATAAACAGTTTTGCCACGAAGCACGAACAAATCGCGGGAATCGCTGAAATTTTCAGAATGTCCGGCAAACAGCAAACCACCGGGTTTCATCGTCCGGTGAATTCGCTGAAGCACCTGTCGTTGTGTTGCCCCATCGAAATAGATCATCACATTCCTGCAAAAGACGACGTCAAAAGGTTCCTGAAATGGCCAGCCGTCTTTGATCAAGTTCACGTTGATGAACTGTATGGCCTGACGCAAATCGGGCTTCACGCGGACCATGCCATCATTGGCACCAGTGCCTCGCAAAAAAAAACGCTGAAGTCGCTCCCCACCCATGTCTTTTAGGCTCTCCAGCCGATAGACACCTTTTTCTGCCGACGCGAGCACTTTCGAATCAATATCGCTGGCAACCATCTGAAATGCCTGCCGGGAGGACAGGGACTCCATCAAGGTAATGCCGATGGAATAAGGCTCTTCTCCGGTGGATGCGGCGTTGCACCACACCCGGCAAGGCGCCGCAGCGGTCCGCGTTTTCAGGTAATTCGCCAATATTTCAAAGTGATGCTGCTCCCGAAAAAAGGAGGTGAGATTGGTGGTGAGCGCGTTGACGAATTCCTGCCACTCGGGACCATCATGGTTTTGCAGCCAGCCTAGGTATTCGTTGAAACTGGTGTGGCCCGTTTCCCGCAAGCGCCTGGAGAGACGGCTGTAGACCATGGCATGCTTGCCATCATGCAGATTGATGCCGGCCCGCTGATATATCAGCGCCTGGATCCGGTCAAAGTCGGCATTCGTCCAGGCAAACTCGCTCGCCTGCGCATTGGCAACGGCAGCATTCGCTTTCATGCCGCAGTCATCTCAGTTTCGCTGGACAGGGCCATATCCAGACCGGACATCAGCTTGTCAATATCAAGCAGGATCAACATGCGCTCGCCAAGGGCCCCGAGACCCAAGACGGCATCTTGATCAATCGCGCCATGAACTTCTGGTGCCGGCCGCAAACTGTCGGAAGGCAGTGCCATCACATCACTGACGGAGTCCACCACCACGCCCACAATCCGGCCATTCAGGTTCAGAATAACGACAACGGTTGACGCGGTGTAATGCGCGTGCTCACAACCCAGTTTCAACCGCAAGTCAACGATGGGAACAATGGTTCCCCGAAGATTCGTCACGCCTTTTATGAAGGCCGGTGCCTGGGCAATGCGGGTCGGCGCCTCATAGCCGCGAATCTCCTGCACCTTGAGGATATCAATCCCGTATTCCTCGCCACCGAGCCGAAAGGTCAGATATTCCCGAACGGCAGGTGTACCTGGCCGGTCCATTTGTTCCATCATGCCCACGGGTGTTCCTCAATGCGTGTTTAATGGCGTGACCGGCGAACCAGTGCAGCCGTGTCCAGAATGAGCGCGACCTTGCCGTCCCCCAGAATGGTGGCCCCCGACACATTGGGGACCTTGCGGTAGTTGGACTCCAGGTTTTTCACAACCACCTGTTGTTGCCCCAGAAGCTCATCCACAAGCAGTGCGACCCGGCTTCCATCAGCCTCAATGACCACCATGATTCCGTTGCATTTTTCGGAATTGAATCGTGGAACCTGGAACAGCTTTTCCATCTCGATCACGGGCATGTATTCCTCACGGACCTTGACGAGTTGCGAGCCCTGACCCACCGTGTTGACAGCGTTTTCATTCACCTGGAAAGACTCAATGACGGAAGACAGCGGCAGCAAGTAAACCTCGTTGCCGATTCCCACCGACATGCCATCCATAATGGCCAGTGTCAGCGGCAAGCGCACTGACACTTTCATGCCGAATCCTTCGGCCGAGTCGATTTCTACCGTTCCGTTCAACGCAGTGATGTTCCGTTTGACAACGTCCATGCCGACACCCCTGCCCGACACGTCGGTAACGACATCTGCGGTGGAAAATCCGGGCGCAAAAATGAGTTGCCAAACTTCAGAGTCCGACATCTGATCGGATACCTCAAGCCCCCGTTCGCGCGCCTTGCTCAAGATCTTTTCCCGCGACATGCCGCGTCCGTCATCACGGACCTCAATCACAATCGAGCCACCCTGATGCGCGGCTGACAATGTAATCGTGCCAAGCTCGGGTTTTCCTGCGGCCAATCTGTCGGCGGGCATTTCAATTCCGTGATCGCAACTGTTGCGAACCAGATGCGTGAGGGGGTCTGTAATTTTTTCGACCAAGCCCTTGTCCAGCTCAGTTGCCTCACCCTGCGTGACAAACTCCACTTTTTTTCCGAGTTTGCTAGCCAAATCCCGCAACATCCGCGGAAAACGGCTGAATACAATCGACATGGGGATCATGCGTATCGACATGACGGACTCTTGCAAGTCACGTGTATTGCGGTCAAGATCAGCTAACCCCACCAGCATCTGCTGGTAAACAGCCGGGTCCAGAGCTCGGCTGTTTTGAGCCAGCATGGCCTGTGTAATCACCAATTCGCCAACCAGATTAATCAGCTGATCAACCTTGCTGATGGCCACCCGAATGGTCGCAGCCTCTGCCTGTACCGCCGGCACAATGGCTTTAGTGCCCGCATTTGTTGCCGCCACTTTTGAGCCGGGCGATGTAGCGCCCGCAGTCGCACCGGCTACCTCCTTCAAGTCTGGTGCACCTGGCGACCCATCAAAAAAGCCAAAACCAGGAAGCGGCGCCAATGGTGCGCCCGGGGGCGGATCATCCGCGTAGCTGGTTGTTTCAGCCTGCGTGCCCGGCAAATCAAAAAACCCATACCCGGCCGATGGCTCGGCTGCAATTTCTGACTGGGCAGCATGAATCGAGACCTGGTCCCTTGAAACATGAAATTCAAACAGGTCAAGGAGATCGTCATCTGATGATGTTGTTTCAACAGCGAAAACACGTGTATCCGCCCTGTCGCTACTGGAGGCCACGATTTGACCTAGGCCAGCAATATCGCGAAACAGTTCCAATATGGCATCGGCCTGCTCGGGCTTGTCCAAGGGGCCAATCCGGATTTGGAGCGATCTCGTTCCTGAAGAAGCTGTTTTTGGTGTCACGACTGCTACTGGCGACGGTGCGGGCATGGAAACTGGGGCAGGAGACTGCTCCAGCACACCACCAGCCACGAGAACGCTGATCCGACGCACCAAGTCGGCCGTGGGCGGGGATTCTCCAACACCTCCAGCTTGATGCCGGGCCAACAAACCACGCGACGCATCGGCAGATTCAAGCAATACATCAACCATTTGGGAATTGGGCTGCAATTCGTGGCGACGCAACCGGTCCAGCAGCGACTCCATCTGATGCGTCAATTCGGCAACATCTGCGAATCCAAAGGTTGCCGCGCCGCCCTTTACGGAATGGGCGCACCTGAAAATTCCATTCAGCTCTTCGTCATCCGCCGTTTCAAGATTCAAGCTGAGCAGCATCTGCTCCATCAAGTCGAGGTTTTCGCCAGCTTCTTCGAAAAAAATCTGATAGAACTGACTCAAATCGATTGAGTCGCCTGATCCATTGGCTTCCTGGTGCATCTCCGACATAAATGTTCCTTTGTCTTTCAATCGATGCGCGAATGCGCTGTCTTAGCAAACAACTTTTTTAATGACTTCAAGCAATCGGGTGGGATCAAACGGCTTTACAAGCCAACCTGTTGCGCCCGCTGCACGTCCAGCCTGTTTCATCAGGTCGCTGGACTCCGTAGTCAGCATCAATATAGGCACCGTCTTGAATTGCGGATGCTCCCGGAGTTTTCGAGTCAACCCCAGACCATCAAGTCGTGGCATGTTTTGGTCAGTCAGGACAAGATCGAACGACTGGCCGATCGCCTTTTCGTAGGCATCCAGTCCATCCACCGCCTCAACTACCTGGTAGCCGGCTCCGGAAAGGGTAAAGGCAACCATCTTGCGCATGGAGGGTGAGTCATCAACAGCAAGTATTCGGGTCATTGGAACTCCAGCAATTCAAAAAAAAGTAGTTGAGTAACGGAAAATCAAAACAGCTCAATTGAGCCAGCATCCATCTCGTCTTGTGTCACGGGATTGGGACGATCGGGGACTTCGTCTACGAAGGGCACAGCATCACCATCTTCGGGGCTCATGGACTCGCTAGCGAGTCGATATGCGCATCCTTGAAGCGTTTTGCTCGTATGGACGATTAATTGGGAAGCCATGTCCTGAAACTGAAGCTCGATGACGGCTGCTCGCAACGTCCCACGCACACTCTCCAGCTCGTCAGAGTCGACATGCGCAGCGCTGGCAAGTAGTTGGCTTGCTCCCATGAACCTTGTCATGAGGCTTTCGGTGGCATCTGCCAGCAAATGGTCAAGGCGACTTAAGTCGTGCACAACAACCAGCAGGGAGTCCTGCAGGTCGGCCACAAGCCGGACGGGAAGTTGTACTGCCGGAGGCTGTTGATTAGTATCGGAATAGTCCATCTGAGGGTGTTGGCAAGGGTTTGAGGGGTCTTACTCCATGCTGTACTTCGGGTCGCATTAGAATTTTCTGCCAAAGCACAAGCCCTGCAATGGTCAATATTGGGGGGTATTCAGGTCCATTTCGTGTCTTCATGTCGTATTTGGCCAGCCCCATGATTTCGGGCACACAATTGAGCTCACTCAAATGACGCAAGAAAACTCGCCCGATCCGATTCGAATTCTTCACCTTGAAGATTCTTTGCTTGATCACGATCTGGTTTCCAGGGCGCTGGCAAATGCCTCCCTGAATTTCAGCATCTACCGCGTCGACACCCTGGAAGCTCTCTTGGAGCACCTTGGAAGTTTCGCGGTAGATGTCATCCTTGCGGACTATCGATTGCCAGGATTCACCGCCATTGATGCCTGGGTCGCACTGCAGACTTTTTCCCCCTCACCACCATTCATACTTCTTTCGGGCGCCATCGGTGAATCAGCCGCAGTTGAAGCAATCAAGCTCGGAATCAGCGACTACGTACTCAAAGACAACCTGGGCAAACTGGCTCATGTAATTCGGCGTTCTCTTGAAGTTCATCAGGCACGGATTGCAAGGGAACAGGCGACAGTGGAACTCGCGGCCTCGGAGCAACGGCTGGCAGAATTCGCCAATCATTTGCAATTGACCATTGAACAGGAGCGAGCGGCCATTGCACGTGAAATTCATGACGATATTGGCGGCTCACTGGCAGCTGCGAACCTGGACTTGGCCTGGGTCAACCGGCACACGACCGACGCCGCTGCACTGGAGCACTTGAACGCAGCCAGTGAGATGCTTCAACACGCGATAGGTGCCAGTCAGCGCATCATGATGAACTTAAGACCCGCCATTCTGGATCAAGGGCTGTCTGCGTCTGTGCAATGGCTAATCTCCCGGTTTGAAAAGCGGACGGGAATCAAGGCGCGATTTCATTCGACCGGGACAGAACTTGACGTGTCAAAGCCCGTTCAACTCACCGCCTACCGAACAGCCCAGGAAGCACTAACCAACATATCGAAATATGCCCGCTGCGACCTTGTTACCATCGACTTAACGGATACAGAAGGCATGCTCACACTTGAAGTCACAGACAACGGACAAGGCATTTCTGCAGAAGACATGAGCAAATCCGCTTCATTTGGCCTTAAAGGTTTGCGCGAGCGGGCAAAGGCGGTCGGCGGCTGGCTGGATGTAAGTAGCCGCGCGGGAATCGGAACTTCCATTATCTTGTCTATCCCGTTGTCGCCAATCACCGGACAAACCACCCAGGAAGAACTTTAATGATCCAGGTAATCCTATGTGACGATCATGCCGTGGTACGCCGCGGCATTCGAGACACTCTGGCTGAGGCCGTTGACATTAAAGTTGTTGCCGAAGCCGGTAGTTACTCCGAAGCACGAGAAGCTTTACGCAGTTCGCCTTGTGACGTACTTGTTCTAGATCTCAATTTGCCCGGGCGGGGTGGTCTTGAAGTATTGGCCACTTTGCGCGAGTCGAACTCTTCGGTCAAGGTATTAATCCTGTCAATGTTTCCAGAAGATCAATATGCTATACGGTGCCTTCGCGCCGGCGCACAAGGATATTTAAATAAGGCGGGAGACCCAGCTGAACTGGCAAACGCTGTTAGAGCCGTTGCACAAGGTCGAAAATTCGTGACGCCTGAGGTTGCACAAATGCTGGTGGAAAGCCTTTCAACCCCGGTCAATGAAACCCTGCATGCTGCGCTTTCTGAACGCGAGTTGCAGACTTTGCTGAAAATCGCATCCGGTAAGAGACTATCGGATATCGCTGAAGAGTTGATGCTAAGCCCGAAAACAGTTAGCGTTTATCGGTCCCGGGTTCTGGAAAAGCTCAAACTATCCAACAATGCTGAGTTGACGGTTTATGCAATTCGCAATGAACTGGTCTAAATGCCCCCCAAACCGGCTAGAAAATCGCCAGAACACGCTCCATCAGGCTCATGAAAGGCTGATCCAACATGGGCAACGTGGCTGCAACGCCTATGAGCCCCACCCCCAGGGTAACCGGGAACCCAACAGAAAAGATGTTCATCTGTGGGGCAACTCGCGAAACGATTCCCAATGCGAGGTTGGCAAACATCAACATTCCAATAATTGGCAACGCTATCCAAAGCGCACTAGCGAATAGTTCAGCGCCCAGCGTATGTAGTTTCATTTTTTGCAGTGCCTGCATGAAATTCTGGTCAACTGGAAATGCTTCAAAGCTTCGTATTACGGCCATCAGAACTATGAGGTGAGCGTTGACTGCCAGAAACAGCAGCGCTGCCATATTTGCGTAAAACCGACCCATGGCGCTCGATTGCGCACTGGTTGACGGATCGAAGAAGGCTGCGAAGCCTAGGCCCATCTGAAAACCAACAATTTGTCCGGCAAGCTCGAAAACGCTGAATACGATACGTACCGCGAATCCTATGGCCAGCCCAACTCCCACCTGTTGAAGGACAGCGCCCAAAGCCCCTGCGCCATTGATATCGACTACTGGCTGGGTGCCCAAGCTAACCTGAGCAGAAAATGCGATAAAAAATGCAAGTGCAATACGAGCACGAACAGGAAAGGCTCGTGAGGAAAAAATAGGCGCCGCTGTAAAAACGGCAAGTATCCGAAAGAATGGCCACAAAATCGGTGATAACCACTCCAACAGCTGAGATTCCGATACCCCAATCACAATGATTCTGCCGAAGTCAAGCCACCGCGGCGGGAATTGCCTCAATGGTCCGCCGGATGTACTCGACAAGCATCGTAAGCATCCAGGGCCCGGCAATCGCAAATACAGCAACGGCCGCAATCAGTTTTGGCACGAAGGCCAGAGTGGCTTCGTTAATTTGTGTGACGGCTTGAAATAGGCCTATCACGAGTGCAACCATCAGAACAACCGCCAATACGGGTGCCGACACCATCAACAGCATCAGCAGTGCTTCCTGCCCCATGGTCAGAACCATCTGTGGATTCATTTCGAAATCACCTAGGTAGCAAAACTGGCGGCAAGAGAGCCTATCAACAGATTCCAGCCGTCCGCCAGTACGAACAACATCAGCTTGAATGGCAAAGCCACTAACACAGGGGAAAGCATCATCATGCCAAGTGACATCAATACACTGGCGACAACAATGTCAATAACCAGAAAAGGAATAAAGACCATAAACCCAATTTGAAACGCAGACTTTAGTTCGCTAATGACGAATGCTGGAATCAGAATTCGCATGGGTACAGTTTGCGCCGTCATGCCTGGGTCTAGTTTGGCCAATTTGACAAAAAGCGAAAGATCGGCTTGACGGGTTTGCTTAGCCATGAACTGGCGCATGGGGTCCTCCCCTTTTTGAAGCGCCTGCTCGAAAGTAATCGCGTTTTTTGTATAGGGAAGATAGGCATCCGCATAGACCTTGTCTAAAGTGGGGCCCATTACAAAAAAGGTCAGAAACAAGGATAACCCCACGACCACCTGATTCGGAGGCGAGGATTGGGTGCCCAATGCCTGGCGAAGCAGAGAGAGCACGATCACGATGCGGGTGAAACCCGTCATCATCAGCAGAATGGCAGGTAAAAAAGAGAGCGCCGTAAAGAAGAGCAAGGTCTGCACAGGCACCGAGAAGCTCATGCCGGATGAGCCTGTACCAACCAGCAGCGGAAGCTGACCACCCGTTTGGGCAAAGGCAGGAGTACAACAGAGAACTCCGATGGTTGAAACCACGCATCGCCAAACGAAGCACAGACTGCTCAATGGGAGATCTGTTCTGAATTTCAAGAAATTTCGTTCAGTCGACATAATGTTTGTTTACCGCAGATCAGGCCTGCGCAGAGCTTTCGCTGCGCGCTGTATCCACCACATTTTCCAAGGAATGCAGCAACGTAATTGACTGTGCCGTCACCCCAAGTACCAGCCAGGTTCGATCACCACGGGGCCCCACTTCGACGGTCACAACACGTTGATGTGGACCCACAGCGACCGCTGAAACGACTGCCGAAGCTTGCGCGACTATTGCAGAGTCCGTCCTCATCTTTCGTTGAATCCATTTCACCCCCATGGGCAAAAACGCGAGCAGAAGCAGAATGGCAAAAATGGAGGTGATAGATGACGTCATGGCCAGTGCTTATCCCTTGCTGACGCGACGCAGACGCTCAGAAGGAGTAACGACATCGGTCAATCGAATACCGAATTTGTCGTTAACTACAACAACTTCTCCCTGGGCAATCAAATAGCCGTTTACAAGCACGTCCATTGGCTCCCCAGCCAGCGCATCCAACTCGACTACGGAGCCTTGCCCGAGCTGCAAAATATGCTTGATGGGAACCTTGGTTCTCCCAAGCTCGACTGACAGCTGGACAGGAATGTCAAGCACCCGGTTGATATCACTCATCGGCGCATCGGAGTCTGGATTCGACGAGAACGGGCGTGGCGTTTCGCCAGACAGCACGCCACCTGAGGCCATATCAGGGCCGCCAGAAGTGCTCTTCTGCTCAGTCAACGCTTCAGCCCAATCGGCCATACCGTCACTCTCGGGTGTTACTTCTTCAGTTGCCATAAGGACTTCCTTTCCAGTTGGAATCATTGCCGCGCAGATTTTTGTCTACGCGTATTGCGTACTTTGCATTGTGGGTGCCGTACTGACATTCGAAAATAGGCACTCCATCAACAGTCACTTCAATCAGTGGTTCGCGATCCAGTTCGATAAAGTCGCCAACCCTCATCGCCAGAAGTTGTTCGACAGTTGCATCCGCGCGCGCCAGTTCGGCAACCATCGTCACCTCGGCCGCTTGAATCTCACGTGTCAACACATTGACCCAGCGCCGATCCACTTCGACCGAATCGCCTTGAGTTGAGGAATAGAGAACATCCCGAATAGGTTCGAGAGTGGAATAGGGAAAGCAAAAGTGAATGGCCCCTGAAATCTCGCCAATTTCCAGTTGAAATGAGGTAGAGATAACAATTTCACTGGGGGTAGCCACATTTGCGAACTGGGGTTGCATTTCGGAGCGCTGGTATTCCAGCTCAAGTGGATATATGCCTTTCCACGCCTTGTTGTATTCAGCCGTGATGACTTCAACCATCCGATTGATGACTCGCTGCTCGGTCGCTGAAAAATCACGCCCTTCAATCCTGGTCTGAAACTTGCCCACTCCTCCGTAAAGTGTGTCGATGACACCAAAGACCAGAGCAGGCTCGCAAACCACCAGACCATTGCCCCGCAACGGCTTCATCGCAACGATATTGAAATTGGTTGGTACAGCTAACTCGCGTAAAAACGCGCTGTACCGTTGAACAGTCACAGAACCTACTGAGATTTCTGGACTGCGACGTACAAAGTTGAATAGGCCAACTCGCAGATTCCTGGCAAATCGTTCGTTGACGATTTCCATGGTTGGCATCCGGCCACGAACAATGCGTTCCTGGCTCGACATGTCGTAGGTACGAATATCTCCGCTATCGGCTGCCGCTTCAGAGGAGGTCTGGCTTTCACCCGTGACGCCCTCCAACAGAGCGTCGACTTCTTCTTGGGAAAGGAAAGATTCACTCATGGATCACGACGCGTCTATCGACTACTGGACAATAAAGCTGGAAAACAAAACGCCTCGAACCGGGTTTTCTTCGGCGTCCTTCTTCTTGGCTGCCTTTTTCTTGGTCTTGCCCTTTTCTTTCGGTGCTTCTTCAGCGTGTGCGTCTGCCACCCCGCCAAAGGGACGGGACGCTTCTTCAAGAATGTCAGCGGCTAGCTTTTCCTTGCCTTCACGTTGAAGAAGTTCTTCCGCCGTACGCTGGGAAATCAGCAGCAATACGCCGCTGCGAATGGTTGGCAAATAGGATTTGACCTTGTCTGTAGCATGCGCATCAAGAAGTTCAAGCGTGATTCCGACTTGCGCCACCTTTTCACCCCCGGCATCGGCCAAGTTGACAACCATGTTGTCTAGCGGGAGGAACGTTGGCGGTCCTTTGGCTGCCTCGTGAACAACCTCCTCTTCACCATCAGCCGCGGCATGCTGCTTACTGAGGTAGAACCAGCCGCCGCCACCCGCCAAAGCGAGAATAACGACAACAAGACCAACAATCATCAAAAGTTTCTTGCTTTTGGCCGGAGCTTTTGCTCCTTCAGCGGCATCTGGTTTGGCGGACACGGTATTTCCCTCAAAAACGTGCGGTTCTGGTATTCAAAACTCAGTCTTGAATGCGCTCGCACGAAATGATTATTCTGTACAAGCTGAATCCCGATACGACGATTAAAGGGTGGAAACCGGACTATTCATTCGCCACCCAGCCACCACCACTTGCTAGACAAACAGGTCAACTACCCGGTTACCAGTGGACCTCACCGTGGCCCCGCCGGTTGTTGACTCTTGCGCATTCACTTGCACTGTGGCTCTGCGGCTGTCAGTGGGATGTCTGTCCTTGTTCTGATGTTGGGCATCCTGTCCGGAGCTACCTACTGAGACACCGGCAAGTGACAGGCCATGGTGTGCCAGCATCTCTTTTAGATGAGAAGTGGCACCTTCAAGTAGTTCCCGGGTTGCAGCCTGATCTGACCGAAAGGCAACATTCGCCTCGTTACCCTGAAGAGAAATACTGACCTCGATGGGATCATGTCCCGCACCATCTAGGGTCAACTCAGCATTCTGTAGCTCCTGATTGACCCAATACGTTACCTGTTCAGCCACGGCGTCGGCGGTCACATTGACGGCTTCTGCGGAGGCGGCATTGGTCGTTGCGCTACCTCCAGACAACGGACTACCTTGGCCCCAAACACCCTCCGTGCCAGGTCCTGCGAACTTCAAAGCATCTCTGGCCTGCGGTCGATCAGATGGTTTTGAGTCGGCCAAACCGCTGAATGCCGTCGCCAGAACGATCTCTTCGCGCACGCCCTGGGGTTTAACCATGCTCAAGGCCTCTGCTTTGAGGGCCAGGATTTCCTGATTAAGGTGGAGGGCGGAGCCCGACCCACCAAGGCCTAGTGACGCAAGCGCAGCCAGGCCGCCTGAATCATTTTGAAGCGATACACGTGCTGCCGTGCCAAACTTCTTGCCCTTGCCGTCGTCCCCGGTTGGAGGCGTAACCGTGGGCAGGGAGGGACCAGTTCTCGCCATTGAAGGCTGGGTACGGTCTGTTACTTGATCGATGACAGCCGTTGTCGGAGGGCTATCGACAGATTTTGTTGGGGTCAGTATTTCAGCTTCCTTCACGGGCCATTGCTTGCCTTGATTCAAGAAGAACGCCAGATCAACAGCGGCGCCACTCATGGAAGATGGTGCAATGTCATTCTGGACGCCCCCACCATTTAAGTCGCTTGCTGCCGTTTGCGCTATAGCTTGTATCGTGAGCTCAGTATCAGGCTCCGCAGCGGCCAAAAGGGACATAAATGCATCGACGCCGTGCGCATTCTTTTCCATTTTGAGACCTGTTTTTCCGGGTCCTACTGACTTTGCACTTTCCACGGCTGGGCCCGCCGTTGCAATGACTGTTGGCATGCTCATGGCCGGCCTCCCGTTTGCCGATGTACGGCTACTTTTGTGTGCTGCAACGCGGCAAATTCGTCCATTTGCACTTGCTCGCGACGGGCACTCAACGCATTTTGAGTGCTGCGCTGTTTTGCTTCAAGTTTTTTCAACCCTGCCAATCGCAGTTCCAATTGAAGCAAGATGTTTCTCGCGTCGTCCACTTGCAGTGTCAAACTTCGAATGACTTCTCGCTGAAGACCGATGGCATGATGAAGCCTGTCTAGAAACTGATAGTGATGCCGCATCAATTCGGAGGTCGTGTGTCTCGCTGAAGAATCACTCCATCTGCATTCTGTATCACTTGCGTAATGCTCCAACTGGTCTAGCTGGCTCTGGGCAGACGCTGTAGCCAGCTGACTTTTCGCCAGATTTGATGCCGCCTGATCTCTCGCACGGATTGCCCCGTCTATTGCGAGCATGACGCTTTTCATGGTTGACATCCGGTCTCCTGATTTGGGTAAGTCTTAGTCTGCAGAGGGTGATAGGGCGGTGAACATTTCATCGACGCTTTGACCCAGTGGCGCAGATACATACATGTCCTGCTGCAAGAAGCTGGCCATGGAACCATGCAATCGAATTGCCTGATCCAGCGCCGGATCTGTACCTGGAACGTATGCACCTATCTGGACAAGGTCACGTCCTTTTTCGTATCGAGAGGCGATGGCTCGGAAGTGCCTGGCTTGCTCAAAGTGCTCCCTCGTCGCGACGCTGTGCATGACCCTGGAAGCCGACTTCTCAATATCGATTGCCGGAAAATGTCCTGCTTCGGCCAGTGAGCGCGACAATACGATGTGGCCATCCAAAATGGCTCGGGCAGCGTCGGCAATCGGATCTTGCTGGTCGTCTCCTTCTGATAGAACCGTATAAATGGCCGTAATGGAACCCACGCCGTTCAAGCCGTTGCCGCTGCGCTCAACTAATTGAGGCAATTTTGCAAAGCAGGAGGGGGGATAGCCTTTTGTCGCCGGTGGCTCGCCAATGGCGAGCGCAATTTCACGTTGAGCCATGGCATATCTTGTCAATGAATCCATTAACAAAAGCACATGCCGACCTTTGTCTCGAAAGTGCTCGGCCACCGCAGTGGCATAGGCTGCACCTTGCATGCGCAGAAGAGGTGGTGCATCCGCAGGTGCGGCAACCACAACGGACCGGGCACGCCCCTCCGGCCCCAAGATGTCTTCAATGAACTCCTTGACCTCACGTCCGCGCTCGCCGATCAGACCCACGACAATAACTTCGGCCTCGGTATATCGAGCCATCATTCCCAAAAGTACACTTTTGCCAACACCGGAGCCGGCAAACAATCCAATGCGCTGACCTCGTCCCACAGTCAAAAGAGCATTGATTGCCCTCACCCCCGTATCCAGGGGCTTTCGTACCGGCGCCCTGTCCATTGCGTTAATTTGCCTTCGGTCCAGCGGCAGGGATGTGACGTCCGAAATCGGTCCCAACTTGTCCATTGGCATGCCATGTGGGTCAACAACGCGCCCAAGCAGACCCTCGCCCAATGGCAGCCTCAACATGCCAGGGTGAGAGTCTCGACTTGCCTGTCTTTTTTCCCGAAGACGCGGGACCGCGACGTACGCGGGAGCAGGTACAACCGTGGCGCCACTCGACAACCCATGAATGTCGCCTGCAGGCATCAAAAACGCACGATCATCAGAAAAACCAACGACTTCAGCCAGCACCGACGGCTGGGAGTCCATGGCGACCAGGCATTGCGAACCGACGGGGACTCTGATCCCACTGGCTTCCAGAACCAGGCCCGTCAGCCGTGTCAGGGTGCCTCTAACCTCCAGTGAACTGGCGGTGTTTACTCGTTGCCGAGCGCCCTCCAGAAAATCCCGCCATATAGTCTCAGCCTGGCTCGTCATGTGACGCATCCTTCCAGGTAGTCTCCAGCCCCAATGTCGCCACGGTTCGCATCCAGCGCTTCTGGAGCGTCCCATCCACTACTGCCCCCAGGGACTCCACGACGCAACCACCTTGCAATATGGTGCCATCGGCCAGCAGCTTGAGGTCAAAGCCAGGAAATTCGGTCGCGATGGGCCCTTGCAGCGTAGTCAAATCAGCAGGGTTCAGTCTGACGCGCACGCTCTTCCCGTCACCAACAATAATGCCAAGCGCATCGCGAATCACCGGCAACAGCACAAGGGGATCAAGAGTTACTTCCCGACGAATCACACTTTTGGCCAGTTCGCATGCCAAAGCGAGGACGCCGGTCGCCATGGCCTGCTCTGAGGAATGCAGTTGCGCTTGTGCAGACTCAAACAGTTTTACAAAACTGCGGGCGTTGTCCACTTCCTGCTTACGCAAAAACTCTTCAATCTGGCGCTGCGTCTCCAGCGTAGCCAGTGCATTCCCTTGTGCGAAGCCCTCGGCATAACCCTCCTGCCGAATGATTTCGACTTGCGCCGCATCTACCGGCTTTTCATGCCGCCTGGCTTCGGCCGCCAAATGCAGTGAGGCAGAATCGACGGCACCAAAGCGCCACTGGGTCGCGTCGTCAATTTCTTCACCGGGGATGAATCGGGTGTAGTTACGCATGGTCAAACCATGGCGTCATCGCCACCTCCGCCGATGACAATGGTTCCTTCGTCGGCCAATCGGCGAACTGTCTTGAGTATCTCTTTCTGTTGCGCCTCGACCTCGGACAAACGCATGGGGCCACGCGACTCCAGGTCTTCCCGCAAAGTCTCGGCTGCCCGAGAGGACATGTTTGCCAGAAATTTCTCCTTGAGCTCGGGTTGCGCACCTTTGAGTGCGACGATCAGGGTGTCAGAAGCAACCTCTTTCAATACCATCTGGATGGACTTGTCATCGAGCTTGATCACGTCATCAAACACAAACATCTTGTCCATGATCTTTTGGGCCAGATCGGGATCGTGGTTGCGTATGGATTCGATGACTGTCGTTTCAATGGCGGTTCCCATCAAATTGATCATTTCAGCCGCTGTCTTGATTCCACCCAAAGACGCTTTGCGTACCTTGTCACCGCCAGCCAGTACCTTGTAGAGAACCTCGTTCAAGTCTTTGAGTGCCGTGGGCTGTATACCTTCCATCGTGGCAATGCGCAACATGACCTCTCCCCGCTGGCGTTCAGCAAGCTGTTTCATCACGTCCGCGGCCTGGTCGTAATCCAGATGAACCAGAATTGCCGCAACAATTTGCGGGTGCTCATTGCGTAGCAGTTCCGCAACGGACTGGGGGTCCATCCACTTGAGGCTCTCGATGCCTGATACATCTCCGCCCTGCAAAATCCGGTCTATCAACAGCGCTGCCTTATCGTCGCCCAGCGCGCGCTTCAGGACAGAGCGCACGTAGTCGCCAGAATCGGAAACCAGCAAACTTTGGGATGCGGCAATGCCCGTAAATTTTCCGACAATCTCGTCCACACGATCCCGCGTAACGGATCCGGTTTTGGCAATTGCCTCACCCAGCTTCTGCACCTCCTTGGGTGACAGGTGCTTGAACACCTCGGATGCTTCAGCTTCGCCAAGTGACATCATCAAAATGGCAGCGTCTTCCAGACCTTGATCTTGCGACATGGTGTGCTCCTGCTGGCGGCCGTCAGGCCGGAGCCTCGCCGTTGATCCAACCCTTCACGATGTTGGCCACCGCCGCCGGGTTGTCCCTTGTCAGTTTGCGGGCATCCTCCAGCGCGAGCGCGCCGGCGCTGGGCCCAGGGGCTTCTGCAGTGGCCCCCGGAGCCATCAGTTGAGGGCGGTCCGGCGTCTCGGATACCACGGCATCCAGTTCGTTGACGCGCGTCCTGGCTACGGGTGAAGATTGGGCCAGCGTCTTCATGGCCGGTTTGACAAAACCCATCAAGATCATCATGCCGAATAGCAGGGTACCGACTGGCCAGGCGAAACTGCGTGCCATGTCCTGAACCTCAGCCTGCTTCCACAAAGGCAATTCGGTCAGTGTGGATTTCTCCATGGCAAACGGAGCGTTCATCAGATTGACAGAGTCACCGCGCTCTTTGCTAAAACCGATGGTTTCACGAATCAGGGCTGTCATCTTTTCAATTTGCTGATCCGTGAGCGGCGTTGTCGTGGTTTTTCCCTTGTCGTCGGTGGTCGTCTGGTGATTCACCACCACCGCTGCGCTCAGTCGTTTCACCACGCCAGAACTGCCGCGAACCACTTTTACGGTCTTGTCCACCTCGTAATTGATGATCGACTCCCGCTTGGTGGCGCCACCGGCAGCACCTGCTGCTCCCGACGCTGTGTTACCCGTCAAAGGCTGGGCAGCGCCATTGATTGGGGCTGAAGCAGGGCCGGGCGGCTGGTTGCTGACCGCACCGGGTACGCCGCTGGGCGGGCCACCCGTTGCGGAATTGCTGCTCTCCGAGAGTTGCTGGCTGCGAATGGCAGAGGCATCAGGCGTCTGGTTGGGTCTGTGTTGCTCGGACGTTGACTCGGTTTGGGAGAAATCTACCTCTGCCGTCACTTGGGCCTTGACGTTTTGCCGTCCAACCAGAGGTTCCAGAATTTCCAGAATCCGGCGGCTATAAACCTGTTCGAGCTGCTGTGTGTACTGCAATTGCTGCGCATCCACCGCCGTGCCGTCCGTACCGTCCGCCGCATTGGACAGCAGTTTGCCGGTGTCATCCAGCACACTGACGGCCGTCGGATTCATCTCGGGCACACTGGATGCCACCAGGTGAACAATGCCGGCCAATTGGGCCCGGTCAAGCGTGTGACCGGCATTCAGACTGACCAACACCGATGCAGAAGGCTTCTGTTGCTCACGGAAGAAGCCATTCTGGTTGGGCAGTGCCAGGTGCACACGGGCACTTTGAACGGACGACAGCGACTGAATGGAACGTGTCAACTCTCCTTCAAGACCACGCTGGAAAGTCAGTCGCTCCTGAAACTGGGTCATGCCAAATCGGTTGGACTCCATCATCTCAAATCCCGCAACCGATCCCTTGGGCAAACCCAGCGACGCAAGGCGCAGGCGTGTATCGTGCACCTTATCAGCTGGCACCAGAATGGCACCTCCTCCCTCGGCATGCTTGTAAGGGACGTTCATTTGCGATAGCTGGGCGATGATCGCGCCCCCATCCTTGTCTGCGAGATTTGAATAGAGAACCCGCCACTCGGCCTGTCGTCCCATGAAAATGCCGAATGCACCAATCGCTACAAACAGGGCGATGCCAAACACCAGCCGCATGCGCTGCGACTGGTTCAGCCCGGAGAAGCGCTGTGAGATGGAAGGATTGACAGGAACGGTAATGGCTGCAGGCATCTTTTCTTCCGATAGGGGATTCGTGGCTTCACACCACGGATGCAGCAGATTATTCGGGTTAAGTATTGGAACGTTATGCCGAAAAGCCTCGGATTTGCCCGTCAATTCAGATGGATGGCCGAACCATGGAGCCGATAGGATCGATCTGCCCTCAACTGAACAGGGAACACACCATGGATCTTCGACTTTCACCCTCCACGATGCCGACCATCGTGCGCCCCGGTATTGCCGGTCGTAGCACGGGCGCGCAGGCCCCTTCCGCGGCTGAAGGTGGGGGGTTCTCAGGCGCACTGAAGAATGCATTGAGTTCTGTCAGCCAGACCCAAAACGAGTCTGCGCGACTTCAGCGTGAAGTGCAGATGGAAAACCCCAATGTGAGTCTGGAAGAAACGATGGTTGCCATCCAGAAGGCACAGATTGGTTTCCAGGCTACCTTGCACGTAAGAAATCGCATGGTGCAAGCCTATACCGACATCATGAATATGCAGGTCTGATGGTCGCTGACCCAAAGATCAGCGATTTTCAGAGTTCAAGTTGGCATCCAGAACGCATTTATATAGCGCAAATAACACTTGATTGCATGGCACTTTATTTGTCATCCAACAAATTAGACCCAAAGTCAACCTACACAAATTGACATGAAGCAAAAATTTACAGCGCCCATGCTGACCCCAAAATATGTCACGCAGTTCCACTGCACCGGGGGTGCATGCCCCGACACTTGCTGCATGGGCTGGACGATCTCTGTAGACAAGGACACTTTTCATGATTACCGCCGCGTAACCCACCCCACGTTAAAGCCACTAATCAAAACACATTTGGTGCAACTAGACAAAAGCTCTTCCGCCAATCACGGAAAATTTAACCTGGCCACATCAAGTTCGCATTGCGGCTTGCAGACGACCCAGGGCATGTGCGGCATCCAGGAACACTTGGGAGAAGGTGCGCTATCAGACACCTGCTATATCTATCCACGGACCGTGTACAAAGTGGGCGACCGCTTTGAACAGTGCTTGACTCTGTCCTGCCCCGAGGCGGCAAGACTCGCATTGACTCAAGATGATGCGTTTGAGTTTGTGACATCCGAATTCACCTCCCGCCAGGCCACAACTTCAGAGTTGGCGTCAGTGCATGGATTTGATCCAGACGCCATGGATGAAGTCCGTGTGCTATGCATCCAGCTGTTTCAAACGGCTGAACTGACCAACACCGATCGCCTGATGCTGCTGGGATGGCTTTGCAGTCAATTGGAGGAACTGATCGCCTCCAATTCGCAGGGCAAGGCCATTGACGTGGTCAACCAGCTGAGGGAACTCGTCGAATCAGGAGGTCTTCGGGTTGCAGTAACCCAGCTTACCAGTCACCCCAAATTGGCGGCAAATGTGTTTTCCATCCTGTTTGGCAGTCCGGCTGGCAAAGGCTCCTCCGCCAATCAGCTGGCGGTCGTAGGCTGGGTGATCAAGGGCTTGGGTTTTGATGCCACCGAAACAGCAGAGCAGTCCGCTCTGGAAGACAACTACCTGCGCGGTCTTGCCCATCTCGAAGTCAACGCAGCCTTGTTAGACCAAACGTTCAACCGGTACCTGCTCAATGACCTGCTGCGCGAGGTGTTTCCCTGGGGCAGATCTTCACCGATGGGGCATTACCGTCGACTGTTGACGCGTTTCGGGATTCTTCGCCTGATGCTGGCCGCGGTTGCGGCCGCAAAAAATGCCCCTCTGGATCAGAACACGGTTGTACAGGTCACGCAGGTTTTCTGCCGGCTGTATCAGCACAACGATCAATTCGCAACGCAGGCTGATCGTCTGCTAACCGGTGCTGACTGGGACTCTTTGGAGCGCCTTTACACGATTTTGTGACGAGTGCAGTTGCCTAGTGCAGCATTTGCCGCTGCCCCTCAAATCTACTCTCGCAGTGCGCGAGCCACGGTTCGGCCAGGTATCTGATTTGCGCGTCATTTTGCAGAATGCGCTGCATGATTCGTGTCTTTTCCAGACGTTGTTCGGGTAGCAACTCTTCACTGCGCGCCCTGTGGCGGAGCTGTTCAATCAACACGGCACAGGTACCCTCGAAGCGCACGACTTCATCCCAGTCCTCCGCACGGGCGGCATCCAGCATCTTGGCGCTGCTGTCTTCAATCGCTTTGTAATAGTCAATTAGCATTTGCTGCATTTTCATACTCACTCTCGTCAAGCATGTTGCGATTGGGCTGCGGCATCACCCTTGATCTGATTCCAGCCATCTGACACCGGATGTATCAAGCGAATCACTTCTTCAAGAATGGCGGCGTCATGTTTCAGGTTGGCCTCTGTAATTCTGAGGATGCAAAAATCATAAAGGCTACGCAGGTTTGAAGCCAACTCGCCTCCTCGATTCACATCAAGACCCGCCTTGAGCCCTTCTTCCAGAATGCGAACCGCACGACTGATAGATCGCCCTTTCGCGGGAAAGTCACCGCTCTGAATGGATCCTTTTGCAGAGGTCAGGGACTGCAGCAACGCTTCAAACAGCAGACTGACCAGCTGATGCGGGTTGGCCGCAGCGACAGAGGTTTCCACGCCGACGGTTTTATAAGTATTGGCAGAACGCATGCTGACTGGGGTAAACATTTCGATTGACTCCTTGTGTGCCTGTACTTGATGTATCGGCATATGCACAAAAAAATCAACCCGTTAAGCCGTGGATTTATTCCATTGGGCGAGCTGAGCAGTCACATAAGAGCTCAGTCCACTCATTTGTGCCAACTGGGCATCCAAAGCCGAATACTGACGCAACAACTGGGTTTCGACCCGGGACGCACGATCATTAACCCGGTCCTGGTCCTTCGAGTTTCGTGTGATCGACCCCTGTAGAGCCGTAGATTTGTTGGAGACTAATCCGTCCGCTGCAACAAGTCCGCGAGCAAAATCACGAACTTTCAGCCCAAAGCCATTTGTCACAGGGTCAGTATTGTTGGTCGCAAACAAATTTTTCACATTGTCGAGATTTTGAATTGCGCCAGTCAGCTTGGTGGTGTTTACCTTCAGCGACCCGTCGGTTTGCCGCTCAATCCCGATGTCAGACAGACGGGAGTGGGTCGAACCCACGCTGGTCGAACCCAACATCGATCTGAGCGCATTTTGCAACCCAACTGTTGTGGAGTCTCCCTGCATCAATCCGCCCTTCTTGGAGGCGGCATCGTATTTGGTGGAGTCAGCCAGTGTGGTATTCAATACGTTATAGGCGTCAACAAAAGCCTGAATGTTCTTTTGTGCTGCATCCAGATCGTTTTCAACAGTGATGTCTACCGGCTCAGTGGTTATCTGACTCAATTGAAGGGTAACGCCTGTAATAACATCCACCATCTTGTTGGTCGCTGACACGATGGGCACGCCGTTGATGTCAACCAGGGCATTCAGGGCCGCTTGGCCCATGAACATGCCCGAAGCGGAAGCAGTTGTGGCAGCGGTGTCCGTGAAACCAAACATCGAAAGACCTGCATCGCCGGCTGCGTCAATGCGAAATCCATTGACCTCTCCTGATGCTTTGGATCGAACGACCAGGCGTTCATTGGCACCGTCACGCAGCACCGTCGCGGTAACCCCCGCGTTGCCCGAATTAATCTTGCTCGCAATGGATGTAACCGTGTCAGTGGCTGTGATTGAAACTGCAACCGAAGGACTTGTGCCTGCGGTGAACCCCGCGCCAGCCCAAGTTCCCAGCTGAAGGGTCAACGTCCCCGCCGCACCGACTGCTGTACCCGCGGCGACGCCAGCTGAAGCTGTAGATTGGGCCCGCGCCAGTTGTTGAACACCTACCGCCAAAGATGTCGACACCGCCGCCGATCCCGCAACGACCCCCACAGCACTGGCGTTTGAAGAACTGGCTTTCTGCGTATTCCAACCAGCGGGGCCGGCTAGTACTGCCGCGGCATCTCCCAGCGCAGAAACCTGAGATTTCACTTTGCCATACAAGCTCAGCTGAGCCTGAAATGTTGTTGCTTTGGCCTGAAGTTGCGTCAGAGGCTGTTTTTCAATGGCAACCAGCTGCGACACGATGCTGTTGACGTCGAGTCCGCTACCTACACCTGGAGCTGAAATCGCCATAAGTTTCTCCTTTGATCAGCCACGCAAGGACTGAAGAATCACAAAACGCCAAAAGGCGACGAGGGCCAGAAACCCGTCGCCGCCAGGAAGCCACATCGATGGTCATAAGCCATCGATGCGGTTTCACAACTATTAACGCAGCAGAGCCAGCACACCTTGAGGAGCCTGGTTTGCTTGCGCAACCATCGCCGTACCAGCCTGCTGGAGCACTTGAGCACGAGACAGGTTCGCTGTTTCCATCGCATAGTCTGCATCCATGATCCGGCCGCGTGCGGCTGCAGAGTTTTCCGCACCCACGCGGAGGTTAGAAATAACAGACTCGAAACGGTTTTGCGTGGCACCCCAAGTTGCACGGGTGGTATTGATGGCGTCGATATCCACGTCCAGTTTGGCCAACTCGGCATTTGCCGTTGTGTTGGTTGCGCCCAGGTCCGACGAAGTGAACGTAGCGGCTGCGCCGGTTACTGCGATCGTGTCAGCGGTATTGGCTCCGACCTGGAAGGTAAACGTGGTCGCTGCGATCACGGCCGTTCCGTTGAATTTGGTCGCGCCAGCAACACGGGTATTTTCTGCTGCCAGCAACTTGAATTCCGCGTTCAACGCGGTGATGTCGCTGGCTGCATTGGTACCGTTGGAAGCCTGCACAGCCAGTTCCCGCATACGCTGCAGATTGTTGGAGATGGCACCCAAAGCACCCTCAGCCGTAGCAGCGAGAGAAATGGCGTCGTTCGCATTGCGAACAGCCACATTCATACCTTTGGTTTGGGCATTCATACGCTCGGCAATAGCCAGGCCAGCGGCGTCGTCTTTGGCGCTGTTGACGCGCAGTCCCGAGGAGAGGCGGCTCATCGCAGTGCTGAGGGAAGTCGCCGTACCAGCCAGATTGCGCTGAGCGTTAAGCGAATTGATGTTGGTGTTAATCGTTGACATAAAAAGGCTCCTTTAAAGCTGAATAAATCCGGCATTGCTGCCAATCTCAACGCCAG
>ENA-UOWO01001938-UOWO01001938.1-activated-sludge-metagenome-genome-assembly--contig:-NODE-1938-length-26513-cov-10.902978_pt1 | contig 26513 bp, 14 predicted proteins | sample MGYA00238148_ERZ761564 | MGnify/ENA primary metagenome ERZ761564 (study PRJEB28885, sample SAMN05720194) | activated sludge metagenome | isolation source: Anaerobic digester | place: USA...
CCTTTTGGCGAATCCATATCTTGTTCCCAACGCAATCCCAGCCAAAAAAGCAACGCAATAAATAAGGAAGCCATAGCATAAACCTCAGCTTCTACAGCACTTGCCCAAAAACTATCCGAAAAAGTGAATGCCAAAGCGCCAACAAAAGAGCTACCAAGAATGGCAATTGAATTGTTTTTATTTACTTCCGAATACTGCGAAATTATTTTTTTCAAAATCATCGATGACGACCAAAACATAAACAGAATGGTAAAAGCACTCGAAAAAACCGACATCATATTTACCATCAAAGCAATATGTTTGTCATCCATAGCAAAAATGGCGAAAAAAGCACCAATCATTTGATACAATGGTGCTCCAGGAGGGTGTCCCACTTGAAGTTTTGCCGATGTAGCAATGTATTCTCCACAATCCCAAAAACTCATTGTGGGTTCAACGGTTAATGTATAAGTTATTAAAGCGACTGCAAACGCACACCAGCCGGTAATAGTATTCCATTTATTGAAATTAAATGTAGCCATATTTATATTCTAGAATTTATTTTTTTCAGATACAAAGAAAATGTTTTTTTACGTAATGACACGAGCATTAACAAAAATTTCCAAAAACAAATACGTAGTCGTTTAAATCGCTTTAAAAGAGGTTGTTTTTTGATGCATATTGAAATAGCATCCTAATAATTATTGTCGTTATGTGTTTGTTTTTTTGGATCTCCAATTTAACACCTTTTTATCCTTTTTTTATTTGAACGTTTAAAAAAAATATTTCCCAAAAATCTTACAATAAATAGATAAAAAAACACTTTTTTTGATGATGCTATTCAATAAATTCCGTAAATTTGAGTGTCTTTTTTAAGAATTGTTTGTGTGATTCTAAGTTTTTTTTCGTTTTTTAATTATTCTTAAATATATAGTTTTATGAAAAACAAGTTTCAAAATCAAATCGTTACAAATTTGGTATTCATTGTAATTGCATTTTTGTATGCATCTATCGCTTCTGCTCAACATGAAGCCCCTTTGAAAGCTCCCAAAGCTGCTGTGAAGATGAAGAACCCATTTCCAGCAGATCAATACTCACTAGAAAGAGGAAGGCATTCTTACCAGATAGATTGCGTTCGATGTCACGGTAAAAGTGGTAATGGAGATGGGACAAACTCAGAAAAAGTACAAGAAGTAGTATCGGATTTAGGCTCTGATGCAATCCAGAAACAAACTGATGGCGAATTATTTTGGAAGATATCTGAAGCAAGACGACCTATGCCATTAACTGAAATAACAAATGATCAGCGATGGGACATTGTGAATTATATTCGCACTTTTAAGAAAAAGTAAAAACATTTCATTAATATGAGTTATTAAAAAAGGGGTTTTATAACCCCTTTTTTTCGTTTAATTTTTAAAAACTGCTCAGTATCATAAAAAAGATTAATCAATCAATACATCTTAAGTAGTCTTTTAGTAGATTAATTATTTACATTCTATATCCATCAATTCCAAGGTTTTATTTAAATTAAAGATTATTTCAAGTACAGCTAACAGCGATGTAAAGGATAATAAATTTCACATACAATCTGAATAGAAGAAAAGTTTTTCAATAAAAAGAGATTAAAAATTTGTAAAAATTAAAATTTGTATTAAATTTGCACTCGCTTAACGGCAAGGGTATTGGTCTATGGTGTAATGGTAACACAACTGTTTTTGGTGCAGTCTTTCAAGGTTCGAGTCCTTGTAGACCAACAAGTATTAAGGTTTAAAGTATTGATTGTCAATATTTTAAACCTTTTTCTTTTGAGTATTATCGACATTTTACTGAGAGATAGAAATAGGAATTATTAGGCTGCTTTTATGTTTTGTCTAATTTTTTCTCAAGCCTATTAATTGCAACATCCAAATCCGATAAAATTTTTACAGAGATTGTTACTATTCTAAAAAGATTCTTACCTGTTAATTAAGAATTTAGGTTGATTGTCTTTTATTATTTTGCAGTTCCAAAACAGTATAAATAGCAATAAAAAAGGGATTAACTTTTATAGGTTGAATATTTTTACCGTAAATTGCTTTTCTATATATTTACATTACTTTTATAAAAAAATCAATTTTTGTTCTCAAAATAACCAATAGTCGATTAAAGTGGCACATCATTTCAATAATAAATAATTTCAACCAAATTTTGATGTTATTTTTTAAATCAACTATCTTAACTATATATCTAATGCTAAGAAAACTTAGTTACATAATTCTTATTAGTTATACTTTGTTATTAACCTCTTGTAAATTGGGTGATGATGATAAGGCTAAAGTATCTATAGGTTTTTCTCAATGCATTGATCACGATATATGGAGAAAGTCAATGGATCACAGTATGGAAGTAGAAGCGTCACTACATCCTGAGGTTCATTTAACTATTTATAATGCTAATCGTAATGCAAAAAAGCAGATTAGTGATATTGAAAAGTTTATCAACGATAATGTTGATGTCCTCATTATTTCTCCTTATGAATCGGATTCAATAGTTCCTGTAATTGAAAAAGCGTATGCAAAGGGAATTCCCGTAATTATAATGGACAGAAAAGTAAATACTACTAATTATTCAGCTTATTTGGGAGCGGATAATATAGAGGTAGGAAGAATTGCAGGAAGACATATAATATCATCATCTAAAGGCGCAGCAAATGTAATTGAAATTAAAGGTGGTGCAATGACATCGCCAGTATATGAAAGAAGTTTAGGTTTTAATCAAATTGTTAAGCAATACCCAAACATAAAAGTTACCAGTGTTAATGTAGATGATTATGGAAGGCCAAAAAGTGATTTCAATGATTTATTAGAAAAAAATTCAAATATTGATTATGTCTTTTGTTTTAATGATATCATTGCTTACAATGCTTGGAAGATTGCTAAAACTAAAGGGGTAGAAAAGAAAATAAAGTTTATTGGGGTTGATGGACTTAATGGAACAAATGGAGGAATTCAACTCATAAAAGAAGGTGTTTTAGACGCTACTGTTTTATATCCCACCGGAGGAAGCGAAGCCATCAGATTAGCTTTGAATATCGTTCGAAAAGAGATTTTTTCTAAAAATAATAAACTGAACACCACTTTGATTGACTCTATTAATGCCGATATAATGAGTAATCAATTTGATAAAATAACACTTCAACAATCGGATATCGAGCAACAACAAAAGGTTATTAAAAATCAAGAAAAGGAATATTCTACCCAGAATAATCTACTAAAGCTTTTATTTTCTTTATTTATGTTAGTCTTGACTTTGGCGATATTTAGTATCTATTCCCGTATAACGATAGGTCGTAAAAACAAAGAATTAGAACAAACTAATATAAAAATAAAAAGTCAAAGAAACGAAATCAAGAAATTTTCAAAAGAGTTAAAACTCAGTAATGAAGCAAGGGTTAATTTTTTTATGGGTTTGTCACACGAATTCAAAACACCTTTGACTCTAATTTTAAGTTCTGTAGAATCTTTGGGAACTGAATTTAAAAATAAAGGAATTTCGATTAATAACGAAATTAGCTTGATGTATAATAATTCAAGAAGGTTACTACGATTGGTCAATCAGTTATTAGATTATAGAAAAGTCGAGGAAAAAAAGTTTACATTAAGGGCATCAAAAACTAATTTGTATGATTTTTCGAAGAATATTATTCAAGATTTTGACAGGGAGGCCAAAAAGCGAAATATTGATTTTACATTGGTTACAAATAATCCAGAACTTGAGGTTTATTTAGACCAAAACTTAATGGATAAAGTGTATTTCAATTTATTGTCAAATGCATTTAAATTTACGCCTGAAAAGGGTAAGATCTCCATAATTATAAAGGAAGATGTTCCCAAAAAAATCGTTAAAATCCACTTTAAAGATACGGGTATAGGCATTCCTGAAAATGAATTAATGAATGTATTTACTGCTTTTTATCAAGGATCCAATAATAACAGGAACAGTTCCGGAATTGGGCTACATTTATCAAAAAGTTTTATCGATTTACATAAAGGGAATATAGAAATTAATTCAAAAAACGGTGCGGAATTTATAATTACCTTACAATTGGGAAAACAACATTTGGAGGAAAAAGATATTACAGATGTTCCGATGTTGGATATAGTTGATCAAACGGATTATTTAGATTTAGATATTAATCCAAGTTTGGTTACTCAAAACACCGAAGATAAATATACAGTGCTCTATATTGATGACAATAAGGACTTACTAGATTTTGTATCACATAAACTTTCAAATGACTATTCTGTTTTTACCTCTGAAGGGACAAATGCTATCGAACAGGTATTTGAATTGATACCAGACATCATAATATGCGATTTAAATTTGCCAGAAAAAAATGGTTTTGAAATTTGTGAAATATTGAAGAAGGATTTGAGAACATCTCATATACCTGTTTTAATTCTTACCGCCTCAGATGATCAAGAATCCTATATCAAAGCATTAGAAAGTGGTGCTGATATTTTTTTAACGAAACCTTTTAATTTAAAAGTATTGATTCAATCGATAAAAGTTTTGCTTTTCAATAGAGAAAAATTACGTTTTTATTATTCTAATAATATTTTAAATATTGTAAATAAAGAGGAGGGAGGTTTCGGTATTTCTGAACAAGATTTTTTAAGAAAATTGAATAAATTAATTGAAACAAACATCGAAAGTTCCACTTACACTGTCGAAGAGTTGGCTAAAGACTTGTACATTTCACGGGTGCAATTGTATCGAAAAGTGAAAGCAATATTTGGAATTAGTGTTAGTGAACATATCAATAATATACGATTAGAAAAATCGAAAGAGTTACTTAAAAAGGGTAACCTTAATATCTCTGAAATTGCCTATGCCGTTGGATTTTCATCTCCAAGTTATTATTCGACAGCCTTTAAAAATAAGTATGGCATTTCGCCGAAAGAATATAAAACTTTATAATGAAGTGATTTAAACTTTTTTTCCATTGGTAACAAATTGATTTTTTTGCCTACATTCCATCTGTTTTTTATTTCGTACACGCTCCAATGCCATGCAAATAAGCTAAAATCCGAAACAAAAATCTCCATTTTTCGTTTCAAACAAAGTACATTAAAACGTTTCAATTAGTAATTGAAACGTTTTTTATTTCCTTATCCCTACTTTAAATTTCTATTTTATCCTATTGAATTTGACTTCCAAGAAGAAAATATTCAATATGATTTTACTAACATTTTATTTTTATTGACATTGTTTTATTAATAATGAAAATAAATCCTTGATTATTATAGAAATTCATAAATGGCTACTTCTTGTTACAGCGTAACATATTTATAATTTATGTATCATAGATGCAATTACTATTTATTTATACACTAATTTTTTATATTTAAATACCTGATTTACAATTAATTAATTTTTATCTACTGTTTAAACTTATAAGTAACATATCTTAAATAACAATAATTATTTAGGGAATAAATTGTGCCATACTAAATTCTAAATATTTTGACGCATTTAATGATTCAAAAGGTGAATAAATTTTAATAGCAATTAAATTTTCTCACTGTTTTTTATTTGTTCATTATATAAAAGCAATAAGTATTTTGAGTGTTGTTTTATCCTATTATTTTTTTTATAAATTTTAAACAATTAAAAATGGTTTTCAAATTTAAACTTCTGCCTTTACTGCTTTTGAATGCCCTATTTTTCAATTGCAGTAGTAATGACTCTTCAACTAATGATCCTGTAGTCCCACCAAGCGATCCAGTATGTAGGACAATAGGTGAAACTGGAAGAGAATATACCACGATGTTTAAACCCTCAAAAAACTGGGTAGGTGATCCGATGCCATTTTATGAAAATGGAACATTTCATATTTTTTATTTAATGGATGCAAGAAATTCTCAACCCACTTTTCATCCTTGGTTCAAAACTACCACAACTGACCTTGCAACATTTGTTGGCAACAACGAGGCTATTCCAACCGGTGCAGCAACAGATCAGGATGGCGCATTAGGAACAGGTTCTGTTTTTAAAAAGGATGGCATTTATTATGGATTCTATACTGGTCATAATGGAAACTTAGATCCTAAAGAAAAAATTATGCTAGCGACCTCACCAGATTTAAAAATATGGACGAAAAAACCTTTGTTTAGGTTGCAAGCCTCACTTGGCTACGATCGCAATGAATTTCGTGATCCAATTATTATAGAAGATAAAACGACCGGAATCTATAAAATGTTGATTGCAACACGTTCTAATGTAGGCATGGTAAATAACAATATTGAACCTTGGCGTGCTGTATTGGCTCAATATAGTTCTACAAACTTAATTGATTGGACATTAGAAAAACCTTTTTATGAAGACACCTCCACTTTTATCACAGAATGTCCAGACGTATTTACGATGGGCAATTATCAATACCTGATTTACTCCAATATTGATGACCGTATGGTGCATTATAAATACCGTTCTTTAACTTCAAATTTATGGATTACTCCTGCAAATAGCAAATTAGACGGAATCGCTTTTTATGCTGGCAGAACAGTTTTTGATGGGACAAATAGATACATTATGGGTTGGTGTCCCACAAAAAATAATAGCAGCGATGCTAATAATTACGATTGGGCAGGTTCGTTGGTAACACATCGGTTGATACAACATTCGGATGGTACTTTTAGAGTTGCCATTACTGAAGGGGTTAATGCTAAGTTTGCCACGGCCAAAGTTCTAACTCCTCTAAAAAATGTAGGAAGCTCAAACAGTAACTCTAACTATACATTAAATGCAAGTGGAGTTGAAAAAGCGTATTCGTTATTTGATAGAGAAACAAAACCGTTTAAAATTAAAACACGAATTAATGTTGCAAGTTCCACTCAGTTTGGTTTTGGATTTGGTGCTTGCGGTACTTTAAACGAAATGTATTCCATTGTGTTTGATTTAGCAAAAAATCAAATACGATTAGACAAATCAATAAAAAATGGTTCTGCTTCAGAAGTTATTTCGACTCTAACCCAATTACCGTTGAAGGTGCCTACTAATAAACAGTTCGATGTAACCATTGTGTCAGAGCATTCGGTTTGTGTTGTTTACATTAATGATGAAATAGCATTTACAAATCGTATTTACAAAATGAATCAAAATCCTTGGACAATTTTTACAAATAATGGAGAGGTTACTTTTTCAGACCTCAAAGTTTTCAACTAGTCGACAAAAAAATTATTAACTAAATTAATTAAATTAAAAATCATGAAAAAAATTACCCAAAAATTGATGCTAATATGTATGTTAGCTTTAACAACTGCAAGTTTTGCACAAAAAAAGATTGCTTTTATAGGCCAGGCTGGGACCTATAATGATGATTTGTCATGGACAAATGTTGAATATTTGCCAGAAGGTGATACGGCGGCCGGAATATGGTTTATGGAAGATTTTGGAGTAAATACACCAAATGTAACGGTAAATTATTTGTCTTTTGAAGATGTTGCCGCTGGAGCTAATTTAGGTCAATATGATGCTATTTGGATTCAATATGATCCAGAAACTTGGACTGGCAGACTTACAGATTTTCCAAGAAGTCGTCCAGAGGGAGATGGAACAAAGCATAGTATGTTAAAAGAAACAGGTTTCGATTGGGGAAGAGATGAGGCTACAGATGGTCCTTTAGAAGATGCATTCGTTGCTGCAATCAAGACTTACTATGAAGCAGGTGGCAATATGCTTTTAGGAAATTTTGCAGGAGCAGGTATAGAGCCTTTTGGTGTGATAAATCCAGCGTTGTCAAATCCTTGGGAATACAAACCAAATCAGGATTTTGGAGATGTATATGCAAATGCAGGTTTAACAGATGGCGCTTGGGGAAATTGGTGGAATGGAGCAACTGATAGTCCATTAATTTCAGGAATTACAACATCAGTTGATGCTTGTAATGTGGCACTTCCTTATATTGAATTTCTTTCATCAGGAACCGAAAAGAAAAACCGAGTACTTCAATATAATTTGGATTTTGGACGTATTGCCAATGATAATCCAGGAGCCGATTTGGTAACAAAAAGAGGTATTTTAGAGAATTTGTTACAGGCAAAAATTTTAGTACTTAACTGCGGAGGGAATGAAGTTCAAGGATTACAATTTAATCCTACTGGTTTTAATGCAGGAAAGGGAACTGTGATTTTTTATGGTGCTGGTACTTACGATTGGTATGTGGGAACAGGTGGAAATAACGATAATGTCAAAAAACTTACTAAAAATACACTTTTAGATTTAGCAAATAAAAGTAATTTATCATCAGCTTCTTTTGATGTAACTAAGAACATTAAATTCTATCCGAACCCAGTGCAAAATGAATTGCAAATTCAATATGATGGTGATCTAACAACAAGTATTTATGGCATTAACGGTGCGAAATTAGTTGAAACTAAACTAAAAACGATTGATATGTCAAAAATGGCAGCAGGCACTTATGTTATAAAAACTGTAGATAATGAAACTCAAAAAACTAATAATTATAAAATAATTAAAAAATAATTTAAGTAGGTTTTTTTAAGGCGGATAATGCAATTATTAGCATTATCCGCCTTTGTTTTTTTAGCAAATTAAGGAAGGAAAGTTTAGAATTTTTGGGCTTAATGGTGGTTATTAAGTACGGCATCAATTTTCAAAAATGGATGTGAATACTAAGGAAACTAATATCATATCCTTGGTGACAAATCATAATGAATAAGTAGTAATCGACCTTTCGAAAGGGTTTAATACAAATTCGTCTACTAAAAATAACTCGAAAACAGATATGTTTTGAAAATCTCATCAGCAATTGCGGATGAGATTTTTTCTATTTGGTTAAAAACCAGATTGTAAATTTAGATTTAATTATTTAGGCTAATTGATATAAACCGTATTTACAAAAAACAATTCCCTTGATCTGGAATCAATCATTTCTTTTCCATAAAGATTTTTTATAGACAATAGTAACGACAACTTTTGATTCCTAGAACCTTATTTGTGCTCAGTTTAAAAGCTTCCATCTTTTGTCACTTTTTAGGCTTTCCTCTTCTTTTGGTTTTATTATATTGAAAAAAGATATTTCGCAATAAAATAGAGATGCTGTTATATGAAGTAATGATATTTATATAGTTTGATTGAATTATAATGTCAACATTAGGTAATTGATGAATGATTTTTTGCTGAATGATTTATCGATTTATTTTTAAATTTTTATAATAAATAAGTTTAAAATAGTATTAAAAAAGACTAAAAAGAAGGCAATATTTTTCTTTGATTAATTTACTGTTAATTGCATTTTTAAATGAAGTAACATAATTACAATAGGTGTAACATAATCTAACTATAACGAAATAGTTAAGTTTTGTATTTAAATATAATTAACTGAAAAACAAGCAGTTGTGATTTTATTAAAAATATATGGCACTATTAAATAAAATTGTAACATTATTAAAATAGGGTTTATTAGGTTTCGAATAATTTAGCAATTCAATCTAATATTTTAATATAATGAAAAAATTAATTATTTGGTCTTTAATTGCATCACTAGCTGGTTTCCTTTTTGGCTTTGATACAGTAGTGATTTCGGGAGCCGATAAAAAGTTGCAATTACTTTGGAATTCATCCGATGCTTTTCACGGTACAGTTGTCATGGGTATGGCATTATGGGGAACAGTTATTGGAGCAATTTTTGGAGGGATTCCAACTAATAAAATAGGAAGAAAAAAGACCTTGCTATTTATAGGGATTTTATTTTTATTTTCAGCACTTGGTTCTGCGTTTGCAAACGACCCATTCGTATTTGCTGCTTTTAGATTTATTGGAGGTTTAGGAGTCGGAGCATCAACTATTGCTGCACCAGCCTATATATCTGAAATTTCGCCAGCTAAAGACAGAGGTAAATTAGTTGCCTTTTATCAGTTTAATATTGTCTTAGGAATTTTACTTGCGTTTCTTTCCAATTATTTATTAAGTGACTTTGGTGAAAATTCTTGGAGGTGGATGATGGGAGTTCAGGCAATCCCCTCGATTATTTATCTTCTTTTTGTATTGACTATCCCAGAAAGTCCGAGATGGCTACTCGCTAAATCGAGAAATGTTGAAGCTAAGAAAGTTTTGAAATTAATGGGTCAAGAAGAGGATTATGAAAAAATGCTTTTTGATATTAATCTCGATGAAAAAAACGCTACAGATTCTAAAGACAGCATCTTTTTGAAGAAATATCGTACTCCGCTACTATTGGCTTTTTTCATTGCCCTTTTTAATCAATTGTCAGGTATAAATGCTTTTTTATATTATTCTCCTAGAATTTTTCAAGAAGCTGGATTAGGAGAAAGTACGGCTTTGTTGAGTAGTATTGGAATTGGAGCAATAAATTTAGTTTTTACTCTAATTGGTGTTTTTCTAATTGATCGATTAGGAAGAAAAGTTTTAATGTACATTGGGTCAGTAGGCTATATTATTTCTCTCAGTCTTGTTGCCCTTGCATTCTTCTTACATTGGCAAGGAATTGCTGTTCCAATTTTCTTGTTTTTATTTGTTGCCTCCCATGCAATAGGCCAAGGAGCAGTAATCTGGGTTTTTATTTCAGAAATTTTCCCCAATCATCTTAGAGCTTCAGGGCAGTCTTTTGGGAGTAGTACTCACTGGGTTTTGGCAGCAATAATTCCTTCGCTTATACCTTTTTTATTCTCTACAATTGGGCCTGGGGTCGTATTTCTGTTTTTTGCAATTATGATGGTTTTTCAACTCATTTTTGTTGCTTTTATGATGCCGGAAACAAAAGGGATTTCTCTTGAAGAATTAAGTAAAAAATTAATAAAGTAAAATTATGATTCATATAAAAGACATAAAGCGTCTAATGCTAATTACCTGTATGTTGTTATTAACCAGCTTATATTCTTGTAAAGAGATTTCTGTGGTAAACACTAAAACATATACTGAAGAAGATTTGTATAGGCCAAATTTTCATTTTACTCCTAAAAAAGGTTGGATGAACGATCCCAACGGAATGTTCTATGCTGACGGACAGTATCATTTACTTTATCAATATTATCCTGACGGAAATAAATGGGGACCAATGCACTGGGGACACGCCATTAGTAAAGATTTAATTAAATGGGAAGAACAGCCCATTGCAATTTATCCAGATAAAGACAAATACATTTTTTCCGGAAGTGCTGTAGTCGATATCAATAATACATCAGGTTTAGGAACTGGAAAAAAGGCTCCGATTGTGGCGATTTATACTTTGCATGATATGACAAAGGAAAAAGAAAACAAAATTGATGTAGAACAGCAGGATATTGCATATTCGAACGACAACGGTTTTACGTGGCAGAAATTTGAGGAAGGAAATCCTGTCATAAAGAACCCTGGAATTCGCGATTTTCGTGATCCTAAAATGACTTGGGATGAAACGCATAAACAATGGATAATGGTTCTTGCAGCACAAGACCGAGCGCAGCTTTTTAAATCTAAAAATCTTAAAAACTGGGAATATTTGTCCGATTTTGGAAAAAACATTGGCGCTCATGGAGGAGTTTGGGAATGTCCTGATTTTTTTCAGATGAAAGTAGAAGGTTCTAATGAAACAAAATGGGTTTTAATTCAGAGTTTGAATCCAGGCGGTGCAAACGGAGGTTCAGGAACTCAGTATTTCATTGGGGATTTTGATGGAAAAACCTTTACACAAGATAGCAATTTCGCTAAAAAAGTAGAAAAGGAAAAAGCAGTCTGGCTGGATTATGGAAAAGATAATTATGCTGGTGTGACCTGGAATAATGTTCCAAGTTCTGACGGAAGAAAATTATTCATCGGATGGATGTCAAATTGGGATTACGCGCAACAAGTACCCACATTTGCTTGGAGAGGAAGTACGACTATTGCTCGCGAAATTAAATTAGTAAAAAAAGGGAATACATACAGCCTGATAAGCAATCCTGTAAAAGAAATCAATAAATATATTTCTAAAACCCTTAAAGAAAAATCATTAAAAGGAAAAGGTAATCTAGATCTTGTAACGGTTGGAAAGATTGATTTGACTAAAGCAATTGTCAATTTTGATTTAAAAAACCTGAAACAGGACACTTATACTTTTACCCTTTCTAATACACTTGGAGAAACTTTGACTTTTGGAATCAATAATTCTGATCATTATCTGTTTGCCGATCGTTCAAAATCTGGAAAAACTGATTTCTCTGAAAAATTTGCTTCAACAGTTACCAAAGCAATTCTAGATGGAGATCAAAAAGAAGGTGCTTTTAAAATTGTTTTGGACAAAACATCAATTGAAATTTTTTATAACAATGGTGAAAAAGTAATTACCGAAATCTTTTTCTCAAATCAGCCATTTACTTCTCTTTCGGTTTCTTCAAATCAAGAAATTGAATTAAGCAATCTCGTAATTGACCAATTAAATATTAACTAAATTTAAACAACTAACCATGAAAAGTAAAATTATTTATTTTCTAATTTTCTTCTTTCCTATGCTGATAATGACAGCGCAAGGTGGGGGAATTAAAGGGACGGTAATTTCGTCAGAAGACGGATTGCCTCTGCCTGGAGCGACTGTAACCATTTCCGGAACAGATACCAGTACATCAACAGATTTTGACGGAAAGTTTTCTTTTTCTGCAATAAAACCAGATGCCACAATTGTTGTTTCCTTTATTGGATTTGCTCAGCAATCGATAGCGATTAAAGGACAACAAACAGTAAACATTACTTTAAAGGTGAATAGCAATCAGCTTGATGAAGTTGTTGTGACAGGATATTCAAAACAAAAGAAAACCGATATTACTGGCGCTGTTGCCATTGTAAATATAAAGGATATCATGAAGCAGCCGGAACCCAATCCCATTAAAGCTTTACAAGGGCGGATAGCAGGGGTGAAAATTTCTTCTGACGGATCTCCAAGCGGGGCAAACACAAGAGTGGTGATTCGTGGAGTGGGTACTTTAAACAACACAGATCCTCTTTATGTGATTGACGGAATGCCTACAAAATCCGGAATGCATGAACTAAATCCAAATGATATTGAAAATATTCAGGTTTTGAAAGATGCTTCATCAGCCAGTATTTATGGTTCTCGTGCTTCAAATGGGGTAATTATCATCACGACCAAGAAAGGGAAAGCAGGCAAGATGAGAATCAATTTCAGTACTTATACTTCTATTTCTGATTATTCAACAAAACTGGAAGTAATGAATGCCAATCAATTTGGTCAAGCTTTGTGGCAGGCAAATATTAACGACGGATTAGATCCAAACAACAACAACCTGCGCTACCAATTTGATTGGTCGGTGAATAATAACAAACCGCAATTGAACAGAGTTTTGGTTCCGGAATATTTAGATTCCAATCAGACACTGAAATCTTCAAACACTGACTGGTATGATGAAATTTCACAGACGGGAATAGCAAACTCTTATGATTTATCGGTTTCCAATGCATCTGACAAGGGAAGCTATGTTTTCTCTTTGGGGTATTATGGAAATGAAGGGGTTGTAAAAACTACTGATTTTCAAAGAATTTCTGCCAGAATGAACGGCTCTTATAAATACTTTGACGGAAAATTGGTTATAGGTGAAAATTTTAGTTTCAACCGTACCAATGAAGTTTCGGATCCTGGTGTTTTAGATCCCGCACTTCGCGCGCTACCAATAATTCCGGTGCGTACCGTTGACGGTAAAGGCTGGGGAGGTCCAGTTGGAGGAATGAATGACAGACAGAATCCGGTTCGTTTATTAGAATATAACAAAGACAATAAGTATGATTATTTACGTCTTTTCGGGAATATGTATGCCGATTTGGAGATAGTCAAAAACCTGCATATCAAGAGCAGTTTTGGTATCGATTACGGTTCTTATAAAAAACGCTCGCTGCAAAGAAGTTACCAATCTGGTTATTTGCAAAACGACCAGACATCGGTTACAATTGATCAATCCGTGAGCGATAAATGGACCTGGAGTAATACTGCCATTTATAATTTGAAAGTTGGAAAAAGCAAATTGGATTTAATGGCAGGAACGGAGATGTACAAAGACATTTTTGACACAACCACTTTGCGTAAAAATGACTTTTTGATTGAAACGCCAGATTATATGTATCCTGATGCCGGAACCGGTGAATCGTTTACCAGCGGAACATCGACATTATATTCATTGCTTTCTTATTTCGGAAAAGCAGATTATGAGTTTGATAACCGTTATTTGCTTTCGGCCACAATCCGTCGAGATGGTTCTTCACGCTTTGGCAAGAACAATCAATTCGGAACCTTTCCAGCGGTTTCTGCAGGATGGAGAATCAGCAATGAAAATTTCATTATAGATAATGCTCCTGTTTTTTCTGATTTAAAACTTAGAGCTGGTTGGGGACAAACCGGAAATCAGGAAATCAGCAATACTGCCGTTTACAGTCTTTACTTGGCCAGTTATGCAGGCGGAAGCCCAACGTGGGCAACTTCTTTTGGAACTGCTTATGATATTGCTGGAAACGGAAACGGATTGCTTCCGTCTGGTTTTATCGCAACACAATCAGGAAACGATGATTTAAAATGGGAGACCACTACTCAAACCAACATCGGTTTAGATTTTGGATTATTCAAACAAAAATTAACCGGATCTGTTGATTATTACATCAAAAAAACAGAGGATATTTTGGTTTTACCACCTTATTTAGGAGTAATTGGCGAAGGTGGAAACCGCTGGGTAAATGGAGCTTCAATGGAAAATGAGGGATGGGAAGTTACTTTAGGATACAGCGATGAAACTTCATTTGGTTTGAAATATGATATTTCTGCCAATGTTTCGGCAAACAAAAACAAGATTACTGCATTGCCTGATGAAGTTAAAAATAATTATGGAGGTAATGGAGTTGATGATAATATTTTAGGTCGTCCGATTAACTCTATGTATGGTTATGTTGCTGACGGATTGTTTAAAAATCAGGATGAAGTGGATAACTCAGCCAATCAGGATGGAAAAGGTCTTGGAAGAATTCGTTACCAAGATTTGAATGGTGATGGAACTATTACTGACAAAGACCGAACTTGGATAGGAAACCCAAACCCAGGTTTGCTTTTCGGATTTAACTTAAACTTGTCTTATAAAAATTTCGATTTTACCACTTTCTGGGAAGGAGCGAATAATGTTGACGTAATTAACAATACAAAATACCAAACTGATTTTTGGAGTGTTGATGATGTTGGGTCTAACAAAGGAACCCGTTTACTGAATGCTTGGTCTGTCGATAATCCAAATTCAACCATTCCGGCTTTGACAACTGTTGACAGAAATGCGGAATCAAGATTTTCTACTTATTATGTAGAAAACGGAAACTATCTTAAACTTCGTGTGCTGCAACTGGGCTACAGTTTACCAAAAGATCTATTGAAAAAGGCGAACATAGACAGCTTTAGATTTTACATCAGTGGACAAAATTTATTGATCATTGATGCTAAAAATTTCACTGGTGTAGATCCTGAAAATGCAGGATTTGGATATCCGCAGCCGATGACTTTTACAGCTGGGCTTAATTTTACATTATAACAAAAGATTAAATCGAAAAAAAATGAAAAAAATAATATATATAGCAGGGTTTTTAGTGATGGGAATTATCTCATCCTGTTCGGATTTTTTAGAAAATAACCCGCGTGGCGTATTATCTGAGGATGATATTGTTACACCAGAATCGGTAGAAGGATTTATGAATGCGGCCTATGCACAATTGGGGAATGACCATTATGATTCGCCTTACAGTTTGTGGCCTTTTGGAAATGTTCGTTCAGATGATGCTTACAAAGGCGGAAGCGGTACTAATGATATCCAGAATTTTCACTTTTTTGAAGTGTCTAATAATATCAGACCCGATTTTGGTGAATTGGACAATTTTTGGTACATCAGTTATGTTGGAGTTTCAAGGGCTAATAAAGCTTTGAAGGCTTTGGAACAAATTTCGGAAGCCGATTATCCGTTGAAAAAAACACGTATTGCTGAAATGCGTTTTTTAAGAGGTCATTTTTATTTTATGCTGAAAATTATGTTCCGAAATGTACCCTACATTACAGAAGAAATTCCAGTAGAAGATTATAAAACGATTTCAAATACAGCACTTCCAAACGAAGAACTTTGGAATAAAATTGCAGCAGATTTTCAGGCTGCAGCCAATGATTTGCCAGAAGCACAGCCACAAGTTGGACGTGCCACCCAAAAAGCGGCTTATGCTTACTTGGCCAAAACACGTTTGTATCAGGCTTATACACAAGACGAAACCTATGCTGTAACTGGAATCAATACGCAACATCTTCAAGAAGTAATTGCAGCAACAGATAAAGTAATTGGGAAAGCGGCTTTGGAGGCTGATTTTGCCAATAACTTTTTGCCTGGAACTTTTGAAAACGGTTCAGAATCCATTTTTTCTATCCAATTTTCAGATAACGATGGAACTTTATACGGAAGGTTGAATTTTTCGGATGTTCTTTCTACTCCTCAAGGGTTAGGATGTTGTGATTTTCATAAACCAAGCCAAAACTTGGTAAATGCTTTTAAAACAGGTACTGACGGATTGCCACAATTTGACACTTACAACAATCAGGATTTTGATTATAAAAATATTAGTGCCAATACGGTTGATCCAAGATTGTATCATACAGTTGCAATGCCAGGTTTACCATATAAATACGATCCAGAATATTTATATGTTGAAGCATGGGTACGATCTCCAGGAACTTACGGCTATTTTGCTTCTTTAAAGGAAAATGTGGCACCAAGTTGTAGCTGTGTTGTAAACATTGACCCATTTTATGGAAATTCAAAAAACAGAATACAAATTCGTTATGCCGATGTGATTTTGATGCGTGCCGAAGCTTTGATTGAATTAGGAAGACAAGCCGAAGCTTTACCGCTAATCAATGAAATCAGGGAGAGAGCGGCTCAAAGTACAGGAAGGCTTCCGTATGTGAACAACTTTAAAATCAATAGTTATGTTGATGGAGTTAACTGCAATTGGACAAAGGATTTTGCACTAAAAGCATTGCGCTGGGAACGCCGTTTAGAATTGGCTATGGAAGGAAGTCGCTTTTTTGATCTTGTCCGTTGGGGTGTAACTGATGAAGTTATGAATGCGTTTTATGATAAAGAAAAAACAAAACGTAACTATTATCAAGATGCTTTTTTTGATGAACATAAAGAAGAGTATTGTCCGATTCCGTTAAAGCAAATTAATTTCAGTCAGGGATTATATAAACAAAATAAAGGCTACTAATCCATTTTAAAAAACATTAATATGAAAAAATTTATATATAAAATCTGGATGCAGGCATCTTTGATATTGGCATTGCTTTTCATGGTGACGGCTTGTGAAGACAGTTTCGAAAATGGTGGTTTTGATGTCAATTCACCTTCTAATGTTATTTCATTTAAGATAAATGGAACAGCAGGGGAAATTGATCAGAAAACAGGAAAAATTAATGTAACGTTGCCTTACGGATCTGATATTACAGCTGTAATTCCACAAGTTGTTATGGAGGAAGGCGCAACATCAAATCTTGATTTAACAAATCCCATCAACTTTACAATCCCAGTAAAATTTAGGGTAATAAACGGTAATTTATTTAAAGATTATACGGTAACCGTAACCGTTTTGAGTCCAATTAAGAGTTTTGTAATTAATGGAATCACAGCAACCATCAACGATGTCAGCAAAACGATAACGATGACTTTGCCCGATAACACTAATTTAACAGCACTACAACCAGTAATCGAATTGACTAATGGAGTTTCTATTTCTCCAGCTTCAGGTGCAACGATTGATTTTACAAATCCGGTAACTTTTGTGGTAACATCTAATGGAAAAAGTGTCAATTATACTGCCAATGTAGGTGTGCCTGTAAAAGGTTTAGTTGTTGCATTTTTAGGAACAGCTGCCACTAGATCAGGAATTACCAATATGGATGAAGTGACGGCTTCAAATTGGCTGTTTGCAAATTTTCCTGGGGCTAAATACATTTCTTTCGACAGTGTTTTAAACGGTGCCGATTTAAGTGATGTAGATGTGATTTGGTGGCATTTTGATTCGGCTACTAATTTGCCTACTGTGGCATACAATCCTGCGGTAACAGCTGCTCTTAAAAGTTTCAGGACTAATGGAGGGAATTTATTGTTAACGTCATTTGCTTCACAATATGTCGATGCTTTAGGAATTGTTCCTTCAGGAAAAGGACCCAATAATGTTTTTGGAGATTTTCCTCCTAACGGATTTGTAGATGGAAATTCATGGGGAATGTCATTCGTAGGGCATGAGAATCACCCAATCTTTCAGGGCTTGACCACTTTTGAAGCAGGGAAAGCTAATTTACTGCAAAGCGGCACTTTTAGATTAAATCATACTGCTTGGTGGTTTTTGCCAGATTGGGGAGGTTATGTAAACGGCGCAGGATGGAGAACTCAAACGGGAGGAATAAACTTGGCCAGCGAATCTTGGGACAACAACCTTGACGGAAGAGTTACCATTGCTGAATTTCCAAATTCCGGAACGGATAAAAATGTGATAGTGATATCGATGGGAGCTTATGATTGGTATAACGAAACCAATAGTAGTGGGGTGCCAAGTCAAGCAAATGAGTTTATAGGCAATATCAAACTTTTGACACAAAACAGCATCAATTATTTAGCTGAAAACTAATCTAATTTGAAAACAATAAAAATGAAATATAGAAACATAATGATGTTGGCCTCCATTTTCTTTACGCTTGTTTCCTGCAGTCAGGACGAAACGTATATTGGAGGTTCCATTTCAGGCGGCGAGTCTGAAATGACAAGTATTTACCCCGCACCGCCTGCACAATGGATGGGCGGAACAGATCCGTATTACAGCGCAGGCTATACAGGAGACATCATGCCTTTTTTTGACAACGGAAAATTCCATGTCTATTTTCTTCATGATGCTCAGAATAAACCTGCAGGTAAAGGCTTTCATGATATTCACGAATTCCAAAGTACCGATTTGGCTCATTTTACCTATGAAGGGCAAATGATTCCATTCGGAAAAACTACTGATGCTGACTTTGGTATTGGAACAGGATCTGTTGTAAAAGTTGGTAATCTTTATTACTTTTATTACACGGGACACAATGGAACTCCTGCTTTTTTACAATCAAATGCAAGAGAAAGTGTATTATGTGCTACCAGTACTGATTTAAAAAATTGGACAAAAATTCCTTCTTTCAAACTGACAGCACCAGCTGGATATTATAATTTTGATTTTAGGGATCCACATGTGTTTTACAACGACGAATTAAAGAAATATTCGATGTTAGTAAGCACACAAACGGAACCTGGAAGGAAAGCGGTTTTACTGCATTTTACATGTATCGATCCATCTCTAGGGAAGTGGGATGTCCAAGCGCCTCTTTACACCACAACTCCACAGGAAAACTATTTGATGATGGAATGTGCAGATATTTTTAAAATGGGCAATTATTGGTATTTAATGTTTTCTGAAAATTGGAGTAATACTAAAGGAACACATTATAAGATGGCAACTTCTATCAATGGACCTTGGACAACGCCACAAAATGATAGAATTGATGGAGAATATTTTTATGCAGGAAAAACAGCTTCTGATGGAAACAAAAGATATGTTTTTGGATGGAACGCTAGAAAAATTCCAGAAAATGATTTAGGCAATAAAGATTGGGCAGGAAATATGGTCATTCATGAATTGACACAAAATTCAGATGGAACTTTAGCAACTCAGGCACCACAAGCAGTAAAAAGCTTCTTTTCTAAAAATGGCAATGTTGAGGTCGATGCTACTTTAGGAAATGCTACCGTAAATAATGGTAGTTATAATTTGAGTAGTACTACCGATAAAGCGATGGTAACTTTTAAACCTATTGGTAAAAGAGCAAAAATAAATGCTGAGCTTACTTTGAAAACTACAACAGGAACTACTGGATTTGTTTTCCATACTAATAGTACAGGAAGTTATTATAAAATTGTTTTAGATGCTACAAAAAATTCCATTATAGGATACAATTCAGCTTCACAGGAAACAACCAGAATACCATTTGGATTGCAAACAAATACAAAATACGATGTTGAAATAATTGCCGAAGGCAGTGTTGCTGTACTTTACATTAACGGAAAAGCAGCTTTGACTAATCGTATTTATGGAAGGGATAAGTATAAATGGGGAATCATTGCTGAAGGACAAAATGCCACAGTTAGCAATATTCAGCTTAGACAATCTGAATAACATTAAAAAACTAAATAGAAATGGATAAAAAAAATAATTTTAAAGCAGTTTGCTTTGGAGAGGTCTTATGGGATGTGTTTCCTTCCCATAAAAAGATTGGAGGAGCTCCTTTGAATGTGGCTCTAAGAATGAACTCTTTGGGCATAGCTACAACAATTATAAGTCGGATTGGTAAAGATGAAGATGGCGATAATCTATTGTCATTTTTAAAAGACCAGAATGTCAATTCCGATTCCATTCAAGTTGGAGAAGATTATAAAACCGGAGTTGTTAATGTAATGATTAACGAAAAAGGAAATGCTTCTTATGATATTCTGTACCCTTCTTCTTGGGATAAAATCACGTTATCAAATGAAATGATTGAAAAAGTTTCAGCATCAGATGTTTTTATTTTTGGAAGCTTAATCTGTAGGGATGAAATTTCCAGAGCAACCTTGTATGCTTTGTTGGATAAAGCGAAATATAAAGTTTTTGACGCTAATCTTAGAGCACCCTATTATACAATGGAAGTACTTCTGGAATTGATGTCAAAAGCAGATTTTATTAAACTCAATGATGAAGAGTTATGGGAAATAAGCCGAAAATTAGAGTCACCTTATAATTCATTTGAGCAAAACATCAAGTTCATAGCTGAAAAAACAAACACAAAACAAGTCTGTGTAACCAAGGGAGCTTTTGGAGCTGTTTTGTATTGTAAAGATAAATTTTATTACAACAGCGGTTATTTTATAAAAGTGGTGGATACTGTTGGCGCGGGAGATTCTTTTTTAGCCACATTAACAGTAAGGTTGCTCAAGGGAAAATCGCCTCAAAAATCTTTGAATTATGCTTGTGCCATTGGAGCATTAGTGGCTGGTCAGGAAGGAGCTAATCCCAAAATTTCGGATATAGAAATAAGAAAGTATATGATGCTTAAAGACAAGAAAATCGAAAAATAAGGTTATGACCCATTTTTAGGAAAAATTTAGGCTTAAAAAATCTATTGGACTTGTTTCAAACAGTAAATATTAAATTAGAAACGCCTAAAAGGAAAAATCAGAAAGACTATAAACCACAAGCTTATATCTTTAGAAAATCAAGAACTGCTAAGCATATCACGAAAACCAAAATTTAAATAAAATTTGAGTAAAAAGAATTGAAACATTATTTTCACAATTGTGTGACCAGTTCAAAATTAGAAACAATTATGCTAAATCTTTTGAAGGATTTAAAACACGGATTTTAGCAAAAATAACATCATTAACATTGGTTCAATTCATCAATAAATTCATTTTTGATAGACCAATAAACAATATTAAGAATCAAATAATTTAATTACACCCAACGGGTTAAGAAATTAAAATTATACAATGAATTGATTTCATTATAATTACAATTAAAAAATAGAATTTAAATCAACTTTTTTATAATGAGAAAAATCCTGAGTTTGTAAAGCACCTAATTTTACTTTCTCGAAATTGAAAAACATCACTAACCTATTTTTGTCTTTTTATGAATCGATTTCATTTAAAAACGAGAACTAAAAGCCAACCAAATGAAATTATATTTTCCAAAGCGTATTGTCCTCGCTTCTTTTTGCCTGGGATTACTGTTGACAAACCAAACAATTGCACAAGAAAACAAATCAACCATAAAACGTAAATGGTGGAAAGAAGCCATAGTATATCAAATTTACCCCCGTAGTTTTAAAGACACCAATGGTGATGGTGTAGGAGATTTAAAGGGAATCATCCAGAAATTAGATTATATCAAAAGTTTAGGGGTTGATGTCGTTTGGCTCAATCCTATTTATGGCTCTCCCAATGCTGACAATGGTTATGATATCTCAGATTATAAATCCATAATGAAAGAGTTTGGAACTATGGACGATTTTGATGCGTTATTAAAAGGAATGCACGAAAGAGGATTGAAACTGGTTATGGATTTGGTAGTCAATCACAGTAGTGATGAACACCAATGGTTCCAGGAAAGTAGAAAATCAAGGGATAATCCGTATAGAGATTATTACCATTGGTGGCCTGCCGAAAAGGGAAAACCGGCTTTCCGCCCAGGGTCTTTTGAAGCCGATGGAAGCGGCTGGCGTTATGATAAACAAACCGACTCTTATTATCTGCATTATTTCAACTATAAACAACCGGACTTGAACTGGGAAAACCCAAAATTACGTCAGGAAATTTACAGCATGATGAATTGGTGGTTCCAAAAAGGAATCGATGGATTTAGAATGGACGTAATTCCGTTTATTTCTAAAGACACTACTTTTCCGGTGATCACACAGGAAGAATTGAATAAAAACTACCAAGGCAGTTGGGGTGTTTACATGGCCAGCGGGCCACATTTGCATGATTACCTTCAAGAAATGAATCGCGAAGTATTGAGCAAATACGATTGTATGTCATTGGCTGAAGGAGCAGGAATGTTGACTTCAACTGCTTTGAACTTTGTGGATGAAGACCGGAAAGAGCTGAATATGGGATATCATTTTGAAGGGACCGATTTGGGTTACATCCCGGGGTTTTTCAAAAAAACGGGCCCTTATTCATTAGTTAAGTTTAAAAAAATCTATTCAGATTGGGATAAAGTCTATGAAAAAAAAGGTTGGGGAACCATCTATTTAGGAAATCACGACCAACCCAGAATGACTTCCCGTTGGGGAAATGATGCACCGGAATTCAGAGCCGTTTCTTCAAAATTACTGACCACTTTCCTGTTTTCTATGAGAGGAACACCCTATTATTATAACGGTGACGAGATAGGAATGATAAATGCCAAATTTAACCGAATCGAAGACTACCGTGATATTGAAACACTGGCGGAATATGAAAAAGTAAAACTTGCCGGAGGAAACTTAGAAGAATTTATTGAAAATCAAAAAACAGGAGGAGCAAGAGATAACGGAAGGACTCCTTTTCAATGGAACAACTCAAAAAATGGCGGATTTACAATGGGGACTCCCTGGCTAAAAGTAAATGACAACCACGTTACACTCAATGCTGAGAAACAGGAAAAAGATCCTAATTCGGTTTTGAATTATTTTAGAAAAATGGCAAAATTGCGCAAAACTAATCCCATTTTGATTTACGGAAAATACACCTTGCTAGACGAAAACAATTCGGATGTTTACTCCTATACTCGGGAACTAGACGGCAAAAAAGTATTGGTATTGCTTAATTTTTCTGCCAAAAACGCCAAAGCAAATACCGGTTTCAATATCAAAAAAGCCAAAGTCTTGATTGATAATTACGGTAGTGTTGCTAAAGATGGTTTGTTAAGGCCTTATGAAGCGGTTATATACCAGTTGTAAGTTTTCTAAAAAACAAGAATATTCGTTTTATTTTCTGTTTGCAAATCTGCCACACTGTACAAAAAACTGGGTTTCACCTCAAAAATCTTTGAATTAAGCTTGTGCTATTGGAGCATTAGTGGCGGGTAGGGAAGGAGCTAATCCTAAGATTTCAGATATAGAAATAAGAAAGTATATGATGCTTAAAGATAAGAAAATCGAAAAGTAACTTTTCAGAAAAAAATTTAAGTTTAAAAACCTCTCAAATTTTGAGAGGTTTTTTTATACAAAAATGTCAAGAAACATCATATTTTGAAAGTGATAACAGGTTTTGAAATATGATTAACCAAGTCTTCACTAATGCTTCCATTATAAAAATGAGCTAATCCGGTTCGACCATGAGTACATATTCCTATTAAATCTGCATTTATACTTTTGGAAAAATTGATAATCCCGTTTTCTATGTTTGTGTCGTTAAAGATATGGGTAGAGTAGTTTTCAACATCAAAATTAGCAATGAAATTCTCCATATTTTTTTCGGTGGCATTTGTGGTTTTAAAGCTAGAAGGGGTACAAATGGTTACTAAAAACAGTTTCGAATTGAAAATTTTTGCAAACTCAAGCATTTTTCTAAAAGGTTTTTTAGCTTCTCTTGAAAAATCCGAAGCAAAAACAAAATTCGTCGCTTTAAATTCTTTTGTTTCTTTTTTGATAACTAAAACCGGAATTGTGGAGTATCGTACGATTTTTTCAGTATTAGAACCTACAAGTAATTCTTTAAATCCAGATGTTCCGTGCGATCCCATAATTATTAAATCGACATTATTTTTTTTGCTTGCATCAATAACTCCCAAGTCAACTTTATTGAATTCGACAGATTCAAATACATCAATACCTTTCAAAAAGGTTGATTCCATTAATTCTTCGAGCTTTTCAATCGCTTTATTTTTAAAAAAAATAATTTCAGGAATGCTCTTGCTGTTTCCAAAAGCATCGCTAACTTGATGTGGCAATTCTAATAAATGCAAAAGAATGATTTCGTAATGGTTCTTTCGGGCAATTTGTGAGGCAACTTTTAATGCTTCAATTGAATATTCAGAAAAATCGACAGGTACTAAAATCCGTTTCATAATCAAAAGATTTAAAATTATTTTACAAATAGTAGATGAAATTTTGTTAAATAAAGTTACAATTTTTTTTTAACATAAAACAATCATTTTTGATTTATAAAAAATAACACTATATTTGCACAGTTATTTATTAAAAAACTAGATAATGAGGCACGCATAGCGTGCCTCTTTTTATAAAATATGACATTTAAAGATAAAGTAAACGGCTTGGTAGTTGAGGGATTGTTAGAAAAGCCTTCTATTTTTCTGATTGATTTAACAATAACAGATAGTTTTAAAATTATCGTGAATTTAGATGGCGATAATGGAGTAGCTTTGCAGGATTGTATTGATATTAGTAGGGCAATCGAAAATAATTTAGACAGAGAAGAACAAGATTTTTCTTTAGAAGTAGCCTCAGTTGGTGTGGGATCACCATTAAAAATGGTCAGACAATACAAGAAAAACGTAGGCAGAACCTTGATAGTAAAATTGGCAACTGAAACAATTGAAGCAGAATTAGTTGAAGCTAATGATAATTTTATAATTTTGTCATGGAAAGCTAGAGAGGCTAAAAAACTAGGAAAAGGGAAAGAAACGGTTCAAAAAAGACAAGAAATACCGTATTCAGAAATAAAAGAAGCAATTGTTACAGTAACATTTTAATTAAATAGTTGGCATGGAAAATTTAGCATTAATCGATTCATTTTCAGAGTTTAAAGACGATAAACTTATTGATCGTGTAACGCTTATGGCGATATTAGAAGATGTGTTTAGAAATGCATTGAAGAAAAAATTTGGTTCAGATGATAACTTTGACATTATTATCAATCCGGATAAAGGTGATATGGAAATATGGCAAAGAAGAGTTATCGTTGCTGATGATGATTTAGATTTAGAGCATTTAGAAATTACATTGTCTGACGCTAGAAAAATTGAACCTGATTTCGAAATTGGAGAAGAAGTTTCGGAAGAGGTTAAATTGATAGATTTAGGAAGAAGAGCTATTTTAGCCTTGCGTCAAAACCTGATTTCTAAGATTCACGAGCACGATAACACCAATCTTTACAAACAATTTAAAGATTTAATTGGCGAAATTTATACTGCCGAAGTTCATCATGTTCGTCCAAGAGTTGTAATTTTGATTGACGATGACGGAAATGAAATTGTTTTGCCAAAAGAAAAACAAATCCCATCTGACTTTTTCCGTAAAGGAGATAACGTACGTGGAATCATTGAAAGCGTTGAATTAAAAGGTAATAAACCTCAAATAATTATGTCTAGAACTTCTGAAAAGTTTTTAGAAAAATTATTCGAACAAGAAATTCCAGAGGTTTTCGACGGATTGATAATGGTTAAAAATGTAGTTCGAATTCCTGGCGAAAAAGCAAAAGTAGCCGTAGATTCTTATGATGATAGAATTGATCCAGTTGGTGCTTGTGTGGGAATGAAAGGATCTCGTATTCACGGAATTGTTCGTGAATTAGGGAATGAAAACATTGATGTTATCAATTACACCAGCAATATTCAATTGTACATTACCAGAGCATTAAGCCCTGCTAAAGTTTCTTCTATTAAAATTAATGAAGATACCAAAAGAGCTGAAGTATTCTTAAAATTAGAAGAAGTTTCTAAAGCAATTGGTAGAGGTGGACACAATATTAAATTAGCAGGTCAATTAACTGGTTATGAACTCGATGTTATCCGTGAAGGAGATGTTGCCGGTGCTGTTGCAGATGAAGATGATGTTGAATTAACAGAGTTTTCAGATGAAATTGAGGAATGGGTTATCGAAGAATTTGCAAAAATTGGATTGGATACAGCAAAAAGTATTTTGAAACAAGACGTAAATGATTTAGTTAGAAGAACAGACCTAGAAG
>ENA-UOWO01001939-UOWO01001939.1-activated-sludge-metagenome-genome-assembly--contig:-NODE-1939-length-26496-cov-11.313150_pt1 | contig 26496 bp, 23 predicted proteins | sample MGYA00238148_ERZ761564 | MGnify/ENA primary metagenome ERZ761564 (study PRJEB28885, sample SAMN05720194) | activated sludge metagenome | isolation source: Anaerobic digester | place: USA...
CACGCCGGCGAGGCCTACGGCGCGGAGAGCATCTTCCAGGCCATCACCGACCTGCACGCCGACAGGCTCGGGCACGGCTACTATCTCTTCGACCCGGACAAGGTCGCCGCGACGAGCGTCCGGGACAAGCGCCGTTACATCGAGAGGCTGGCCGGCTTCGTCGCCGATCAGCGCGTGACCATCGAGGTCTGCCTGACGAGCAACCTGCAGACGAACCCCTCGCTCGAGCGCGTGGCCGATCACTCCTTCGGCGAGATGCTCGAGCGCCGGTTGTCGGCCACCCTGTGCACCGACAACCGGCTGGTATCCAACACGACCGTCTCCAAGGAGATCCGACTGGCGGTCGACAACTTCGACATCGGCCCGTCGGCCCTCAAGAACCTGATCGTCTACGGCTTCAAGCGCAGCTTCTACCCCGGCCCCTACGCGGCCAAGCGCGAGTACGTACGGCGCGCGATCACCCGCTACGAAGCGGTCGCCAGGAAATACGGCGTCGAGTGAGCGTGGACGGCCCGAGGCGGGCGACACCGGCCCGCTCCGAGCGTTGACAGAACCGCACTACGGCTACAGACTATCGTCCACCGATGGAGCGCACGTCAGCACGATCGCCGCAGGCCCCCGCCCTGCTCCTCATCTCGGGCCTCGGACACGGCTTGGCCCTCGCCTACGCGAGCCTGATGCCGAGGGCGGCGGAGCCGCACGCCGGACCGGCGTATTTCATAATCTTAATCGCCGCGAGCGCGGTCCTGGTGGTGCCGCTCGCCCGCTGGGCGGGCGATCCCGCGGCCGCGGCCCTGGCGCTCGCCGCCAAGCTCGGCCTGGCGATACTCGCGCTGATCCCGATCGTCGCCCCGAGCCCGCTCAAGGCGCTCATCCTGTCGGTCCTGGTCGCGGAGGCGGTCCTCGTCCTGCCGCGGCCCTGGGACCTGGCCGGCGCGGCCATCGCCATAGCCTCCGCCCTCGGCACGCAGGCCGGCCGCAAGGTCTGGGAGACCATCGTCGAGCCCGCGTCGATCGACGAGCTGGCCTTCCTCGCCGCCCTGCCGGCCCTCGTCGGGCTGGTCGCCGGCGGCTACAAGGACGCCCTGCTCGGCTTCGTCCGCAGCGCCCGCGAGGTCGAGCGCCTGCGCGACGGTAGCGAGGCCATCATCATGGCCAACGTGCGCTTCCAGGAGCAGGCCAGGGAGCTCGAGGACGAGAGCTCCGACCGCGAGCGCAAACGCATCAGCCGCGAGATCCACGACATCGTCGGCTACGCGATCACCAACCAGGCCATGGCGATGGAAGCGGCCCTCGTGCTGCTCGACAAGGGCGACCGCGAGGATGAGCTCCGGACCCTGCTCGAGGAGTCGCGGGACCAGTCGCGCGAGGGCCTCGCCGAGGTTCGCGCCGCGCTGTACAGGCTCCGCGAGCAACGCGCCCCCTACCCCGACTTCCAGAACCGCATGATCCATATCTGCCGCACCTTCGGCAAGGCTACCGGCGTCGAGGTCTCCTGCGAGGTGCTCGGCGAGGACGCGCGGATCCCGGCGGGCCTCGACGCGGCGCTCTACCGCATCGTCCAGGCCGGGCTGACCAACTCGTTCCTGCACGGCAAGGCCAGGAAGGTACGCGTACTCATCCAGAGCCAGGACGGAACGCTCCACCTGTCGATCCAGGACGACGGGGTCGGCGCGGAGCAGGTCTACGAAGGCATAGGGCTGGCCGGCATGCGCGAACGGCTGGCCCCGTATGGCGGGACGCTCGCCTACGAGAACACCGGCTACGGCTTCCTGGTCAGGGCCTCGGCGCCGCTCGACGGTACCCGGGAGGGCTCATGACCAGGATCCTGATCGTGGACGACCAGCGGCTGTTCGCCGAGAGCCTCAGGACCGTGCTCGAGGGCACGCAGGATGATTTCAGGGTCTGCGCGTTGGCGGGCGACGGCGCTCAAGCCGTGGCCGCCGTCGCCGAGCACCAGCCGGACATAGTGCTTATGGACGTCAGCATGCCGGCGATGGATGGCGTCGAGGCGGCCAGGATCATCCACAACCGCTACCCCGAGCTTCCCATCCTGATGCTGACCACCTTCGAGGACGACGGCTACGTGCGCGAGGCGATAGCCTACGGCGCCCGCGGCTACCTGCTTAAGAACATCCCGAGCCGTGAGCTCGTGGCGAGCATCCGGGCCGTGCTGAGCGGCGCCATGCTGCTCGACCCGCGCGTCGTCGGCGCCCTCGTCGGGAAAGGGCGCGATGGACCGGCGTCGGGGGCTCGCGCCGCTAGCCCGGAGTGGTTCGACTCGCTGTCGCGCCGCGAGCGCCAGATACTCGGCCTCATAGTGGACGGCCTCCAGAACGACGAGATAGCCCAGCGGCTCTGCGTCGCGCCGCAGACCGTCCGGAACTACGTCAGCCGCCTCTACGACAAGACGGCCACCGGGGACCGCCTCAGGCTCATACGGCTGGCCCGCGCCAGCGGCCTGTTCTAGCTAGCGTCCCGCCTATTCCTTGATCGCGCCGGCTGTCAGGCCCTCGATGAACTGCCTGGACAGGAGCAGGTAGAGCGCCAAGATCGGCGCCGTCGCCAGAGTCAGCGTCGCGAGCACGCTCGTCCAGTCGGTCTGGAACTGCCCGAACAGCCTGGTCACGCCGAGCATCAGGGTGCGCTGGCCCTCGCTCCGTATCAGGATGAGGGGGAACCACAGGTCGTTCCAGATCGTCACCAGGTTGAAGATCGCCACCGTCGCCATCGCCGGGCGAGCGAGCGGCAGCATCACGCTCCTGAAGATGCGGAACGAGCCGGCGCCGTCGATGTAGGCGGCCTGGACGAGCTCCCTGGGTATGGTCCGGAAGTACTCGGTCAGTATCATCACGCCCATGGGCATGCCCATCGCCAGGTAGATCGGCAGGAGCCCGAGCAGCTTGTCGAGCAGGCCCATCCCCTTGAGCATGATGATCAGGTTGATGCTCGCTATGCGCATCGGGATCATCAGCCCGAGCAGGAAGAACAGCGATACGGCCCTGGCGAGCCGCACGTCCCAGTATACCAGCGCGTAGCTCGCGAGCGCCGCGAGGAGCATCACGCCGACGATGGCCAGCACCGTGATGAGCACCGAGTTGAACAGGTACAGGAGGAAATGCCCCTCCTCGAAGACCATGCGGAAGCCGTCGAAGACCGGGTTCTTCGGGAAGCTGAAGGGAGACATGAAGATGTCCGAAGTCGACTTGAACGAGTTGACTATCATCAGGTAGAGCGGCACGAGCACGACGACCGCCCACGCGCAGAGTACCAGGTAGGAGCCCATCCTCGAGGCGCGGAGCCGCCTCCGGGCGCTCCCGCCATCGTTCACTCTCGGCATCGTCGCCCCCTTACTTCCTGCCCATGGTCAGGCGCCGTATGACCATCACGCCGGCGAGCAGCGTGACGAAGGTGACCGTCGCGATCGCGGCCCCGAGGCCCATGTCAGGGATACCGACGGGATGCTTCCCGGCGATACCGGTCCGGTAGAAGTACGTGCCGAGTATGTCGGCCGCGTAGTTCGGCGCCCCGTTCGCACCGGCCATCGAGTAGACCACGTCGAACGCGTTGAAGTTCCCCGTAAAGGTAAGCACGCCGACCACGCCCATCATCGGTACGATGATCGGCAGCTTGATGAGCCTCGTCACCTGCCAGCCGGAGGCGCCGTCGATCTGGGCCGCCTCGAAATAGTCCTCCGGGATGCTCTGGAGCGCGGCGGTAAAGATCATCGTCGGGATGCCGACCCATTGCCAGCTCGACACGAGCGAGATGATCGGCAGGGTCGTCTCCTCGAGCCCGAGCCACGGCAGGGCCAGGGCGCCGAGGCCCACCCTATCGAGCAGGAGGTTGATCGGGCCGAAGTTGGGATCGAGCATCAGCTTCCAGAGGAAGCCGGTGACGACGATGGCGAGGGTCGTCGGAATGAAGATGACAGTCCTGAAGAAGCCAGCGCCCCTGAGCCGCTTGTCGCTCAGAATCAACGCGAACATGAGCCCGAGCGTGTTCTGTACGAGCATATGCACGAAGAAGAATACCCAGGTATTGCCGAAAGCGCCCCAGAACCGGGGAGCCACGTCGGCGTCGGCGAACAGTCTGACGTAGTTATCGAAGCCGACGAAGGTATCGAGCGTGAAGCCGCTACCGCTGTAGAAGCTCAGCTTGAGCGACGACAGGAGCGGGAAGGCCATGAAGGCCACGTAGACGGCCAGCGCCGGCAGGATATAGAGGAACCAGCTCGGCCTACGGTAGATCCCCACGCCCCAGGGCGATCGGCGGCCGGATCTGGCCATGCCGGGAGTCTGCGTCATCGGGTCCATCCTCGGTAAGGAATACGCCCCGGCCGGCTGCGACCGGGGCTGCTTGAACACTAGAGCCAGGTGCGCCGGATCAGTAGACGTACCACTTGGCCAGGCCGGCCGCGAAATCGTCCGCGGCCTGCTTCGGGGTCTTCTTGCCGCCGAGCACCGCTATGGTGTTCGCGGTGATCAGGTCGTAGCCGGAGGGATTGCCGGTGTTCAGGCGGGTCCAGCTGAACCGTACGTCGGTCTCGACGCCATCGTTCATGGCCAGGAAGGACTTGACGACCGGGTTCGAGAACGGGATCGCCTTCGAGGCCTTGGCCATCGGGAAGAAGCCGGTGAAGTTCTCGGCCACCGACGCGATACCCGCGTCGCTGACAAGCCAGGCGACGAAGGTCTTGGCCGCGGCCACGTTCTTGGACTTCGGGTTGATCGCGATGCCGGTGTCGGCGTGGAAGACCTGGGCCCGTTTCATGCCCTTGGGCGCCGGGGCGGCGAAGACGCCGTACTCGAGGCCGGCGGCCTTCATGTGCTCGGGAATGGTCCAGGAGCCGTCGAACATCATCGCGGCCTTGCCCAGCTGGAACATCACCTTGGACGAGTTATAGTCGACCGCCGCGTAGCCGCGCGGCAGGTAGGGGGACAGGTCCTTGACCGCGGAGAAGACGGCCGCGACCGACGCGTCGTTCCACTTCTTGGCGCCCGACTCGAGAGCCTTGCGGCCGGCCGCTCCGCCGACGTAGGTCGGGGCCAGGGTCTGGAACAGCACCTCGTTGATGTCCCACTCGTCCTTCGTGCCATTGGCGAAGGGGATGACGCCCTTGGACTTGAGCGTCTTGGCCGCTGCGAGCAGCTCCTCCCAGGTCTGGGGGATGGCTATCTTGTAGTCGCGGAATAGCTTGACGTTGTAGTAGATGCCCTGGCTGATCGCGAACAGCGGCATGCCGAAGGAGCGGCCGTCGTCGGACTGCCAGAAGAACTTGGAGGCGGCGTCGAATTTGGACATGAAGGGCTCGGCGCTCAGATCGAACATGAAGCCGTCCTTGAACAGGGTCTTGCCCACGTCGCCGGAGCGGGCGTAGAACACGTCCGGGCCGGTGCCGCTCTCGAGCTGGAGCCGTAGCGTAGCGTTGTAGTCGGGCGGGTTGGTCGGGTCGAACCTGACTTCGATGCCAGGGTACGACTTATTGAAGTCGGCGATGAGCCCCTTCCACTGGGCGACGTCGTCGGTCCTCCACGATCCGACCGTGATGGTCTGCGCCGCGGCGCCGGCGACCAGGACCAGCGCCATGGCGACGGACAGGATAAGCCTTGCTCGTTTCATCGGTAGCTCCTTTACTTAGGTTTCGCTATCCGAAGTGTAGGGGAGTATCGTATATCGCGATATGGTTGCCGAGTACTCGGATTGTACTCGATTTGTACCGGGGTCGACGGCCGCTCCGGAAAGAAAAGGCCGCGCCTTCCGTACGGAAGGCGCGGCCTCAAGCCGAGACCGAGAATCGAACTCGGTACCTGCGCATTACGAGTGCGCCGCTCTGCCAAGTGAGCTATCTCGGCGATACGCGCGAGACTATACCTGAAACGGGCCCTGCGATGCAAGGGGAAAGGGAACGCCGGGAAAGGGAGCGCCGCCTACTTCTTGCGCTTCGAGTTGACGAAGCGGATGAAGTCGTTGATGTTCTTGACGACGATATGGTCCGAGTACAATTCGATGCGGCGCTGGTTCGAAAAGTGACTGAGCAGAGTCTGCACCTCGGCGGGGTTCATGCCGGCCCAGTGGGCGACATCGTCGACCGTCACCCTGAAGTCGCGCTTGTCGCCGAGCTCCTCGCCCTGGTTCAGCGCCCCCTGGGTCTCGTCGAGCATCAGGAATACGTCGGCTATCTTGGCCTGCGGATCGTCGAGCGTCAGGATCATGAACCGACGCTTCTGGTCGTAGATGCGCTTCGTGAACACCTTGAGTAGCCGGAGCGCGATCTGGGGGTTGCCCATCATCAGGATCTCGAAGTTGGCCCGGTTGAACTCGAGCACTTTGACCGTCTCGACGGCTATGGCGGTAGCCGAACGGGGCGCGCCCTCGAGTATGGCCATCTCTCCGAATATCTCCGGAGCCGAGAGTATGTCTATGTTCTTCTCGATGTCGCCGACGATCTTGGTGATGCGTACCCGCCCGGCCTGGATCAGGTAGAAACTGTCGCCAGGCTCGTACTCGGAGAAGATGATCTCTCCCGCCTGATAGGTGCGCGCGAAACGGCTAAAAGCGGCAAGATCGGCCATCTCAGGCTCCTCCAAGCGCGCCGAGCGCCTTCTTGGCCTTGATGCGGGCGCTCGAGTCGTCGTCGCCCGGCATGGACAGTACCTTGGAGAAGAAGGCCTTGGCGCGAGCCTTGTCGCCCTTCTTCTCCCACGACTGACCCATGATGTAGAGGATATCCGCCATGTCGGGATGCTTTGGAGCGCTCTGGACGATGCCGGTGAAGTGCTTGATGGCGAGGTCCCACTGGCCGAGGGCGAATAGGCAGCGCCCCATGTCGAACTGGGCCTTGCCGACGTACTCCGACTCGCTTCCCGTCTCTAAGATGGCCTTGAGGATTTTCATCGCCTCCTGGAATTTCTCCTGCGAGAACAGACTGACGGCGTTGTAATAGTCCTTGGCGACGTCGGAGAGGCCGGCGCCCTCCTGCGGCTTGGGCGCTGCCATCGGCGGCGGGGCTGACGGCGCGGCGTCCTCCTGGCCGACGTAGGGCGAGGCTACCTGCGCGACGGCCAGGGGCGCGGGCCCCTTGCCGTCGCCGTAGCGGGCCAGGGCGGCCTCGGCCGTCTCCAGGTAGCGCCCGGCCTGCTCGGCCATGCGTCCGGCCGGGTAATAGGTCAGGTAGCGTCCGAACACGTAGCGCGCCTGGGAGTACATGCGGCTACGAAGATAGTACTCGCCGGTCTTATAGAGGCCGGTCTCGGCGTTGACTGCCGACGGATTCTCCATCAGGTTCTCGACCTGCTTATGGATGTGCCTGAGCTGGTTCGAGAACACCTTGAGCATCTTGATGATGATCCTGGTATTCGACATCGAGAAGGCTTCGAACTCCGGTACCGTGAAGGCCAGGACGTTGGCGTCCTCGAGCACGACGGCGTTCTCCTCGCGCGGATAGCGGCCGAGGGCGCTCTTGACGCCGAAGAACTCGCCAGTCTGGATGATCTCGCGGATGAGCTTGCCGGTCTCGATATCGTTGTAGTTGAGGGTAACCCTGCCGCGCTGAAGAACGAAGATCTTGTCCCCCAGGTCTCCCTGGAAGTATATGACCGAATTGGCGCGGTACGTACCTACCTTGGGCATCGTTTCCTCGTTATTCCCGTGTTGCTATCCGGCGCGGAACTCCCGCGACCGCCCGGCAAGTATAGTATATATCGCCGGTTCGGGCCATGTCGATCGTCAACAATCGATCGTCAACAATCGATCGTCAACAATCGAACGGCAGGTAATCGAGCCGCTTCTTGAAACCGACGGCCTCGCGGACCGACCTATAGAGGGTAGCGGGCTCGCCCTTGACGTAGACGGCGCGGCCGCCGACGCTCAGCTCCTCGTAGCCCGAGTCGGGCAACAGCTCCTCGAAACGCTTCTCGGCGAGGACCGGCACGCCGCCGACCGACAGGAACTCGATATCCTCCATCGCCGCCGCGGCCAGGTTCTCGTAGGGCTCGTCCTTCCTGGCCTTGAGCACGAGGACGTCGGCGTCCATGCCCGGCTCGAGCGCGCCGACGCGGTCAGCCATGCGGAACGCCTTGGCCGGGTTGGTCGTGACCATCTTGAACAGGATAGACGCCGGCAGATCCTCGCCGTACATCTCCCGGTAGGTCTCGCGGGCGAATTTCATCTCGGCCAGCAGGTTGACCGATCCGGTCGCGGTCGAATCCGTGCCGATGGCCACGTTAATCCCGGCGCGCAGCATCTTGCGTATCTTGCAGGTCGCGTTGAACATGAACATGTTCGAAGCCGGGCACCACGACACGGACGCGCCGGCCTTGGCCGTCTTGGCTATGTCGTCGTCGGAGAAGCCGATGCAGTGGATGAACACGCAATGGTCGTCGAGGCAACCGAGCTTCTCGAGTATCGGTATGCCGTCTTGGGACTCCGGGTCGAAGCCCTCCTCGAGGTGCGTTATATGAGGCCAGCCCCGCTCCTTGGCGCGCGCGTGCTCGATCTCGATGCCCTCTCCCCAATGGAGGTCGAAGGACGAGCACTCATGCGACAGCGTATACTCCTCGATGACTCGGATGGGGAGCCTCGGAAGGTACGCGCCGTTGATCTCATGGGGGAAATGGTCGTTGGCGGTGGCCACGCCGGAAAAGAGATTCTTATACGCCGAAAGGAAGTACATCTGCTCGACGCTTATGTTCGAACGCTCGTCGAACACGGGCGATGACTTGAGGTCGGCGTCCCACGGGGCCCAGTTGATGTAGTACTTGTCTTCCTTCGGGCCGACGCGAGGCAGGTAATTTCCCCTGAAGTGATCGTGGACATTGATCAGGGCAGGATAGACGAACGAGGAGCCTCCCAGGTCGAAGGAGGGGCCGGTCGCCCCTGCGGCGAGCCTGGAACCGCGTACCGATACGGAGCCGCGGGCGCGGACGACGTCGCCGCTCGCTATGTCGGCGTTATATAAAGTATATTCCGTCACTACATTCCATCCTTGCCTCGGCCGCCTACGGATCCGTCACGGCGGATACGGCGGGCACCGACACTTCGTTTTCTGCTCTTATTATATTTCGGCCCGATACCCTAAAACATTGACCGATAATGTCCATCGCGAGCGCGCGACGAATGGTATACGTATAATATGCCGATATTGTATACAATCAAGGCTTTATAGATTAAAATCGCCTGGTATGGTTCGTGTCGCAGTATAAAAACGCCGTCATCGGCGAATCGCTCGGAGAAGAAGTGAATGATAAACATTCGTGAATACGAACTGCTATCGCTCGAGACCGGGGCCTACCGGGACATCGAGCTCGATATACTCAAGGAAACGCTTGCCACCTGGAAAGAGAGGCCCGGCAACCCGTTCGAGCTCATAGAGCTGCGCGACGGAGCGACGCTGGCCGGCTTCTGCCTGTACTACCGCGCGCCGAACACCGACTATACCTTCGACGTGCACACCTTCGTCGTCGGGCGCGACTACAGGAACAAGGCCGTCGGCCCTCGCCTCGTCGAACTGCTCGAGGAACGGCTGCTCGAGTCAAGGAGCTACGCGGTCATACGCACCGAGACGAGCAAGCTCAAGGAAGACTCCATCGGCGACGGGTTCTTCCAGAGCATCGGCTTCCAGACCATCGGCCATATACCGGCGTTCTACGATGCGGACAACGACTACTACATCTACGTCAAGTCGGTCCAGGCCGATACGAAGCGCGATGGCGCCTAAGGCGACGGGGACGATGGGACGATGCGCATAGCCGCTATCGAGGCCGGCGGCACCAAATTCGTGCTTGGCCTGCTCGAGGTAGCCTCGGCCGACGTCGCGCCCAGGATCCTGACCAAGCGCCGGATCCCGACCGGCCGCCCCGAAGAGACGATAGCCGAGGCGGAGCGCTGGTTCTCCTTGGTCTTCGGAGAATTTGGGCCGGCGGACGCGCTCGGCGTCGCTTCGTTCGGGCCGCTCGCCGGCAGGTTCGGCGAATCGGGCTGGGGGCGCATAGGCCCGACGCCGAAGCCGGGCTGGGCGGGCTTCGACCTGCCCGGCGCCCTCGGCGCGGCCTTGGGGCTCGAGCCGGCCGTGGACACCGACGTGAACGCCGCGGCCTTGGCCGAGGGCCTCTGGGGCGCCTCGCACGGCCTGCGCGACCACGTCTACGTGACGGTCGGCACCGGCGTCGGCGGCGGCGTCGTATCGAACGGCGCCCTGCTCCACGGCGCGGGCCACCCGGAAACCGGGCACGTGCCCGTGCCGCGCGAACCCGACGACGACTATTTCGGCCGCTGCCCCTTCCACGGCGCCTGCCTCGAGGGCATGGCCTCGGGACCGGCGGTCGCCGAGCGCTGGGGCGCGCCGGCCGAGTCGCTGCCGGCGGATCACCCGGCCTGGGACCTCGAGGCGCGTTACCTGGCTTCCGGCTTCCTACCCCTCGTGCACGTACTCGCAACCGAGCGTATCGTACTGGGCGGCGGCCTCGGCTCCGCACCGGGGCTGGCCGAGCGGGTGCGCTCGAGGCTATCCGAGCGCCTGGCCGGCTACACGCCGCGCCTGGACGAGCCGGGAGCGATGGAAGCGTTCATCGTGAGGCCCGGCCTCGGCGGCGACGCCGGCCTGCTCGGCGCCGCCGCGTTGACCATCGCCGCCGGATAGACGCCGAAAGCGGGGCCGGACGCTGGCCGGCCCTTTCCCCTACCCCAGGAACGGATAGCGCCAGTCGACCGATGGCGCGAAATTCTCCTTTATCGTGCGCGGGCTCGTCCACCGGACCAGGTTCAGGAACGAGCCGGCCTTGTCGTTCGTTCCGGAGCCACGGGCGCCTCCGAAGGGCTGCCTACCGACGACCGCGCCCGTGGGCTTGTCGTTGATGTAGAAGTTGCCGGCGGCGTGCCTGAGCGCGCGCGTCGCTTCCATGATGGCGTGCCTATCCGAGGCGAACACCGCGCCGGTCAGCGCGTAGGGCGAGGTCGTATCGACTAGCTCGTACGCGGCGGCCATGTCGGAGTCGTCGTAGGCGTACGCGGTCAGCACCGGCCCGAATACCTCGTTGGCCATCGTCTCGGAGCGCGGGTCGTCGCTGACGATCAGAGTCGGATCGATGAAGAAGCCCTGGCTCTTGTCGTAGCCGCCGCCCGCGGCTATACGGCAGGCGGGATTGGCCTTGGCGCGGTCGATGAAACCGGCGATCGTATCGAAGGCCGCCTCGTCGATCACGGCGTTGACGAAGTTCGCGTGGTCGGTCGGCGGGCCGACGCGTAGCGAGGCGATCTCCGCCGCCAGCCGTTCGATAAAGCGCCCGGCTATCGAGCGGGGCAGGTAGAGCCGCGAGGCCGCTGAGCACTTCTGGCCCTGGTACTCGAAGGCTCCCCGAACGCAGGCCGTGACGGCCGCGTCGAGGTCGGCGTCGGGATGAACGAAGATGAAATCCTTGCCGCCGGTCTCGCCGACCAGGCGCGGGTACGAGGCGTAGATGGATAGGTTGTCGGCGATGCCTTTCCAGAGGCTGTTGAACACGGCCGTGGAGCCGGTAAAGTGGAGCCCCGCCAGGTCCGGCCTGGACAGCACCCCGGCGCTGATCGCCCTGGCCGAGCCCGGCAGAAAGTTGATCACGCCGTCGGGCAGCCCGGCCGCCTTGTACAGGCGCAGGAGTTGCCAATTGGACAGCACCGAGCTCGAGGCCGGCTTCCAGACCACGGTATTGCCCATCAGGGCCGGCGCCGACGGGAGGTTCGCGGCGATGGCCGTGAAGTTGAACGGCGTGACGGCGTAGACGAAGCCGTCCAGCGGCCGGTAGTCGCTCAGGTTGCGTTCGCCCGGACCGGAGCGCGGCTGCTCGGCGTAGAGCCGCTCGGCCAGGGCCGGGTTGATACGGAAGAAGTCGGCGGTCTCGCAGGTCGAGTCAATCTCAGCTTGGTAGGCGTTCTTGGACTGGCCAAGCATCGTCGACGCGTTGAGCGCCTTCCACCAGCCGGCGGAGATCAGGTCGGCAGCCTTGCGGAATACCGCCGCCCGCTCCTGGAACGGCGTCTCGGACCACTCCCGGTAGGCCACGGCGGCGGCCTCGGCCGCCGCGATCGCCTCGGCCTCGCCGGCCTCGTGGTAGCGGCCGAGTACGAGCGAGCGGTCGTGCGGCGCCCGGATCTCCTTGATCCGCCCCGTGCGGACTTCCTTGCCGCCGATGACGAGGGGAATCTCGATAGGATTCGCGGCCATGGCCTTGAGCTCGGCGTCGATGGCCGAGCGCTCGAGGGAACCGGGAGCGTACGAACGCACCGGCTCGTTGGGAGGCAAGCCCGGGGAGGGCTCGCTTCCGTACATAAGAGAATCGTACATGCCATACTCCTTTCCAAATAGCGGGAGGTCGATCCCTTTCGGACTCGGCCCGTCGGCTCCGGGCCGTGGCGCGGGCGGCTTGCCCGGCTGTAGGCTATCGGAGCTCGAAGCATGGTTCTGTAAAAGACCTTCAGCGCTCGCCGTGGCGATAATCGCCATCGGGCTGCCATGTCTGGCCGCGGCGCCCCCGCCGACGGCGGGGCGGTTCGATGCGGTACGTCGGCCATACCGACGAGCCAGCTTCGTATACCGACTGATATATCAATATACTGCTTACTGATCAGAGCGCCTAGCGGAGCCGTACGAACCGGCAAGCGCCGCAACTCCCGGCGAGCGCTACCTGGCGGCGGCCAGTTCCCGTTCGGCCGCCGCGATCAACGGCTCCGCCGACAGCTCGGAGCCGGTAGCCTCTCGCAGCCACTGATTCGGCGCCAGACGGCCGAGCCTGCACATGCGGCTCATCTCCGGGCCTATCGGCTTGCCGGCCATTGCGGCCTCGATCTGGAAGGCGACGAGATGACCGAGCGGGTAATCGGGCAGGTACATCGACAGCTCGACCATGTGCGAGTACGTGCCGAGGATCAGCGCGTCCTTAAGGCCGTAGGCCGGGGCGAAGTAGCGGTTCCAGACCGAACGCGCAATCGCCATCGTCGCCTCGCGGAGGTCGCGGGCCGTGCAGTCGGGATGGGCGTACATCCAGCGCCAGACCTCCATGTCGACGAGACCGACGCCCGCTATCTCGCAGGTACTCCAGTAGTCGCCAAGGGCCGAGGGCGACGATGGAGCCCCCTCGAGGCCGAGCAACATGCGGTCGCGGGCCTGGAACACGAACGCGAAGGCCTCGGTGAACGCGTTATTGGGCACCCCGGCCAGGAAATACTCGTCGACGCCGTGCAGGGACAGCACCTGCTCCACGTTGTGGCCGAGCTCGTGGCACGCGATGTTGTAGCCCTTGTAGTCCATGCCGGTGGCCGGCACCCGGGTGCGCAGGCGGACGGAGTCGGAGCGCTTGGCCGCCGGCATGGCGTGTCCCGAGCCGCGCGACTGGTCGACCTCGATGCGCTCGGACAGCCAGCGGGCCAGGTCGGCGTCGAAACCGAGCGCGCCGAGGATGCGCGGGATATCCGCCTTGAAGGCCTTCGCGTCGGGATAACGCGCCCGCGTGATAGCGTCGAGGGCGGCCTCGTCGGGCGATGAGTCGTCGCCGAAGCCCTTGTACCAGGCGTCGAAGGCCTCGAGGGGGCGGCCGAGGCGACGACGGAGCTCGTCCGCCGCCCTGCCGAACAGCGGCGCCGACAGCGCGTCGACGAATAAGCGCTCGACCTGGCGCTCGGGTATCTCGCGCTCGACACCAAACTTGCGGGCGATGAGGGTCGGCGTCTCGGGGCACCACTGGTCGACGCCGCGCTCGGCCCGGAAGATGGCGAGCAGGCGATCGTAGCGCCCATCGCCCTCGCGCTCGGGATTGGCCCTGGAACCGTCGGCGGTATGTGCCTCGCCGGAGAACGGGTCCCAGGTCAGCTCGCGCGAGTCGACGAAGGCCCGCGGGATCGCGCCTTCGACGACGCGCTCCATCGCCTTGTACAGGAGCCGCTGGCCGGGCAGGCCCGCCGGATCGGCGTACAGCGCCTTGATCTCATCGCGCACGTTCCAGTGCATCAGGAGGCGCTTATCCGCCGGGAAGCTATATGCCGGGGAGCCGGCGGCTCCGGACGCGTCCCTGAGCCTCGACGGGTACAGGTAGTAGCCGGCGATATAGGTCTCGGCCTCGGCCGCAGCGGCGGCGAGCCGCTGCGAAGCCTCCGACGGCACGCGGTCCAAGAACTGGTCTCCGAGCCTGGCCTCGGCCCATTGATGCCGGGTCCACGAAGGTCCATCGCGCAGCTTACGGTCGAGATCCTTGTACGGGAAGTTCAGGTGAATGACGAAGGCGAGCTTGTTGCCGTAGAAGTCGTCGCTGAAATGGGCGTAGGGCGACCATTCCGCAAGGATCGCGTCCACCGGCAGGACCGGGCCCCGGTCGACGTGGACGCCCCAGGAGAAGGTCCTGGACAGGGCGAGGGCCGAGCCGTACAGCTCCTCGAGGACCGACTCGAGCCTCAGGAACAACGCGTCGCGCTCGGCGTCCGTAGCGCAGAACTGCCGCAGGCAGAACGCCTCGAGGTCGGTCTGCGTGCCGTCCTCATCGCGCCAGAGGGGCGCCGCGCAGCGTACGCCCTCGAGCGCCCGCTCCCTGCAACCATCGCCTCGTTCGGCCGCAATCCTGTCCGCTATACGCTCAATGACCGCGTCGCTCATCGCCATACTCATCGTCGACCTCCTGGCACCGGCCCTATCCTATACCGGAGGCGGCCAGCGGGCAAGCGACGGCCCGCTGGATACTTCGGGTCCGGTACGGTATTCTTTTCTTAATTAATGATCGATAGCACGGAGGAACGCCAGCATGCCCCGCACTGAGAAAACGCGCATCTACCTACTAGCCTGCGTCATCGCCTCGATGACGCTTTTAGGCGCCACACCCGAGCCGCCGTTCGAACCGCTCGAGCACATCCCCGCGGGGGCCGTCGCGGTGGCCAGCGTCGGCGACCTGACGTCGCTCCTGAGCAACTCGATAGGCTTCATGCGGAACGCCGGTCTCGGGAGCGAAGCCGCCGAGCTATCGACGCTCATAGACGGCGCGCTGCATCCAGAAGGCGCCGATTCCACGGACGCGGCCGCCCTGTTCAAGGCGATCGACCCCGGCAGGCGCGTCGTGGCGGCCGTCTATCTATCCGAAGGCGATAGCGGGGCCGCGGTGCTACTCTTCCTGCCGCTACGATCGTCCCTAAACGACGAGGTTCGCCTCGCGATCGAACGGGCCGCGAGGGCCCTGAGCGGAGAAGACCAGCCTCCGAGCATCGCCGTCGACTACCCGGGCTATGCCGCGATCCGCTTCGACGGCGTCGCTATTCCCGCCTATGGCTCCGGATCGACGATGAGGCTCGGGTCGCTCAAGGCGCAGGCGCCGTCCAGCCTGGCCGTCTGGGTCGACCCGTCGGCCATAGCCACTCTGCTCGAGTCGATGCCCGGCGGGCTCGGCGCCATGTTCGGGGGATCGTCCGATTACGACGATTATGACGATTACGACGATTACGACGATTACGACGACTACGATTACGACGACGACGGCATCGACAACGCAGGCATCGACAACGCAGGCATCGACAACACGGGAATCGACAACACGGGCATCGACAACACGGGCATCGACAACGCAGGCGACGGGGCCGAGGACTACGCCGAGGACTACGCGTGGGACGAGCCGGGCCAGGTCGACACTCTAGGAGCGTACGACGACCTGGCGGCGCTCGGCGCTAACGGCCCGCTCGACGACGTGCCGGGGGCGATAGGCGAGGCGCTGAAGGCGGGCCTGGAAGAGCTGACCGGACTCTCGCTTGCGTTGACCGTCCAGCCCGACCGGGCCTGGCTCCGCTTCGGCGTGGAGCTGGCCGCCGGCGGAACGCTGGCCGAGCTAGCCGAGGCCGCGTCCTCGGGCGACCGCTCCCTACCCTACCTGAGCTACTGCGACGCCGATGCGCTCATATCCTTCGCGTGGTCGGCCCCGTACGATTGGAGCCTGCCGCTGCTCGAGGGGCTCTACGCGCTGATCCTGCCCGACGGCTCGTTCGCCGACGACGCGATCGCGGCGGCCAAGGCCTACGCCGCGGCGAGCGGCCTGAATGGCGGGATGTCGATATCCCTGGCACCGTCGGCCGAACTGGTTCGGGCTGTCCGGACGAACGCCGACCTGGACGACGCCGAGGCGCTCGAGCTGGTGTCGCGCGGCCTCGGGCTGTCGGTCTCCGGGGCGATGGAGCTACGCGACAGGCAGGCTTTCCGCGACGCCGCGGCCGAGGCCTTCGGCGCCATAGCCGCGCCCGAGTACGCGGAACTGATGGAAGCGTCCGGGCTTTCGATGTCGGTGGACCGCGGCGTCGGCGTGGCCTCGGGCATGCCCTACGACGCCTACCGCTACGAGTTCACCCCGACGGAGGCTGAGGAGGCCGATTCGGGCGAGGCCATGGCGATGAGGCTGATCGGCAGGCTGATGGCCCCGGTCATGGTCTATCGCGATGACAAGGCCTTCATCGGCCTGGGGGATCCCAAGGCCGTGGCCTCCGGGATAGCCAAAGACGGCGCCGCGAGCCCGCTACGCGCGGACAAGGCGTTCAAGGCGCTCAGGGCGGGAGCCTCGGCCGAGGCGCGGGCCCTGACCTACGTATCGACGAGGAATCTGGCTAGGCTGATACTGCGCCTGATGCCGGACGACCAGGAGCCGCTCGGCTTCAACGCGGCCAACCTATCCGGCCTGCTCATGTGGTTGGACGCGACGCCCGCCACGCTCGGCTTCGGCCTGGGACTCGGCGCCGAGGACGTCAAGGCCGCCGTCGCGATAGCGAACTGAGTCCGCGAAGATGGACGAAGAGGATACGAGTCCAAGAGTCGGGCAAGAGGAGGAGAGAGAGTAGATCAGCGAATCCCCCTCTCTCTCCTCTCGCGTATCTCGTATCCTCCAGTTCTCTATGCCTGGCTTGAACGACGATCAGTTGCCTACGCGGATACGGCGCCAGGCGTCGTTGTATAGCTTGAGCGCCTCGCGGCCGAGGTCTTCCTTGAACTCGCCGCGGGCCAGGTCGTCGAAGTCGTAGTTCGGCTCGACTTTCATCAGGGCGCGGGCCGGCACGTTCGGCGAGGGCAGCATCAGGTAGTCGGCGACGCGCGCGGCGACGTCGGGCCTGAGCATGTAGTCGATGAACGCGTAGGCCCGCTCGACGTTCTTGGCGCCCCTAAGCACGCAGAAGCTGTCCATGTACATCGGCATGCCCTCCTTCGGGAAGAAGAAGTCGACCTCGGCGCGCCTGGCCTCCGGGTACTCGATGAACACGTTCTCGGCGTAGCCCTGCACTACCCAGAACTCGCCGGAGGCGAAGCTCTTGGCGAAGGACTCGGCGTCGAACTTGACCAGGTTCGGCTTCCAGCGCTCGACGACGCGGCAGGCCTCCTCGATATGGGCCGGGTCGGGGTCGTTGACCGAGTAGCCCAGGGACTTGAGCGCCGCTCCGAGCACCTCGCGCATGTCGTCGAGCATGGTCATGCGGCCGCCAAGGTCCGATCGGTCGAAGACGCTCCAGCTATGCTCGTAGCCGGAAACCTTGGTCCGGTTCACCGAGACGCCAGCCGCGGCCATCATGAAAGGCACGCTGTACCGGTTGCCCGGGTCGAAGCCGATGCGCGCAACCGCCGCGGGGTCCAGGTTGCCGTAGTTGGCCAGCCTGGAGGTATCGATGGGCTCGAGCAGCCCCTCGGCTATCATGATCGACACGTAGTCGCCGGAGGGCACGACGATGTCGTAGCCGTCGCCGCCGCCGACTATCTTGTTGTACATCTCCTCGTTCGAGGCGTACGAGTCGACTATAACCTGTATACCCGTCTCCTTCGAGAAGTCCTCGATGACGTCCTCGGGTATATAGTAGATCCAGTTGAACAGGTACAGCTTCTCGGAGGAGCCGCCGCAGGCGGACGCTACCAGGCCTATCGTCGCGGCGAACGCCGCGATCATCAATCGCTTCATCATCGTCATTGCCTCCTATCGACGGACGGACGGCCTACTTGGCCGCGATGTACTTGAGGAAATTGCGCGTGGACCAGGTCAGGAGCACGGTGCCGAGGATCATCACGACCGACAGCGCGTTGATCACCGGTGACACGCCGAAGCGTATCGCCGAGTACACGTAGAGGGGTAGCGTCGTCGCTCCTGGGCCGGTTACGAAGAACGTGATAACGAAGTCCTCGAGCGATAGAGTGACCGCGGTCAGGAAGCCTGAAATGATGCCCGGCGCCGAGATCGGTAGGATCACGCGGAGCAAGGTCTGGCCGTCGCTCGCGCCCAGGTCGCGCGCCGCCTCGATGATCGAGAAGTCGAACTCCTCGAGCCTGGCGAGCACGAGCAGGAACACGAAGGGCAGGTTGAACGACACGTGCGCCACGAAGACCGTGAACAGGGAAAGGCGCAGGCCGATGCCCGAGAAAAAGACCAGGAGCGACACGCCGATGATGATCTCCGGCAGGATCATCGGCATGAAGGTCAGCGTCCGCAGGTACTTCCGCAGGCGGAAACGGTACCAGTTGACCGCCACCGCGCCGAGCGTGCCTATGACGGTGGCGACGAAGGCCGAGGCCAGCGCCACGACCGCGCTATTGCCGAAGGCGCGCCACAGCTGCGGCGAGTCGGTGAACAGCTTGACGTACCACTTGACCGAGAAGCCGGTCCAGGCGCCGGACTTGGACTCGTTGAACGAGTACAGCACCAGCACGAGGAGGGGCAGGCTCAGGAACACGATCGTACCGACGAACACGCTCCGCGAGAAGCTCGAGCGCTTCCGCGCCGCGGGGCGGCTCATCGGGCGCCCCCGAACGCCGGCTCCGGCTCGGCTTTCGCCTCCCGGGCGCCGCCGAGCGTGGAGGCGCCGTTGGCCCGCAGGAGCAGGAGCACGCCTATCGTCGTCACCAGCGTGATGACGAGGGAGATCGCCGAGGCGAGCGGCCAGTCCCGGCTCTTGGTCAGCTCGTCGGCTATCAGGTTACCGAGCATGTACGACTCGGTGCCGCCGACGAGGAGCGGCACCGCGTAAGCGCCGAAGATGGGGATGAAGGTGAATAGGAAGGCCGTGAGTATCCCGCCCTTGACGTTCGGCAGTAGCACCCTGGTGATCGCGCCTAGCTTGGACGCCCCCAGGTCTCGGGCCGCCTCGAGCAGCGAGAAGTCGAACTTGTCTATCGTCGAGTACAGGGGCAGGATCGCATACGGCAGGTAGGTATAGACGAGCACCAGCATCACGGCGCCGCGGTTGTACAGGAACTGCACGCTCTCGTCCACGAGGCCGAGCGCGAGGAGGATGTCGTTCAAGAAGCCCTCGTTGCCGAGTATCGCTATCCAGGCGTAGATGCGGATCAGGAAGTTGGTCCAGAACGGTATCATCACGAGCATCAGGAGCAAGGTCTGGCGCTCGCTCCTGGCCATGTAGTAGCCGCAGGGCAGGGCGATGAGCAGCGTTATGGCCGTGGCGCCGATCGCGACGAGTATCGTGTTCAGCGTGACCTTGGCGAAGGTCGGGTTGGCTATCGCGCGGTACGCGTCCAGGGTCGGCTTCCACTCGACGCCGCCGCGGACGCCTGGAGTCAGGAAGCTGTAGGCGACGATGATGGCGAGCGGCGCGAGGAAGAACACGGTCAGCCAGATCGTCGACGGGGCCGCGTACAGGCCGCCGGGCTCGCGCCTCATCGCTTGACCTCGACGATATAGGCGTCCTCGGCGCTGAACGATAGCCAAACGGCGTCCTTCCAGGCAATCTCCGGCCCCTCGTCGGACCAGTCGGCGTGCTGCTTGATCACCTTGAGCACGAGACCGCTCGGCGCGCGCACGTAGAACTTGCTCTGGAAGCCGGAGTAGATCGGCTCGTCGACGACGCCGGCCACGGCGTTGATGCCGTTCCTGGCCGACCTGGGCTCCTCGAGGCCGATGCGTATCTTCTCCGGGCGTATCGTCCAGCTGACGCGGGAGCCGACCGGGGGCGGCTCGGTCGCCGTCACCTTGACCGGGCCGAAGCCGTCGGTCCGGAGCTCGACCATCTCTCCCGACACCGACGCGACGTCGGCCTCGAAGAGGTTGGTCTCGCCTATGAACTTGGCGACGAAGTCGGTGGCGGGCGCCTCGTAGATCTCCTGGGGCGTGCCGACCTGCAGCACCTCGCCCGCGTTCATCACGGCGATGCGGTCGGAGACGGACAGGGCCTCCTGCTGGTCGTGCGTAACGTAGATGAAGGTGATGCCTATCTTGTCGTGGATGGAGTCGAGCTCGATCAGCATGTGCTGGCGCAGCTTGGCGTCGAGGGCCGACAGGGGCTCGTCGAGCAGCAGCACCGATGGCTCGTTGATGAGAGCCCTGGCTATCGCCACGCGCTGTTTCTGGCCCCCGGACAGCTGGGCCGGTTTCTTGGAGGCGTGGGCCTGGAGCTCGACGAGCCGCAGGTACTCCTCGACCCTGGCCTTGACCTCCGACTCCGGCGTCCTACGGAGGCGCAGCGAGAAGGCCACGTTCTCGAACACGGATAAGTGCGGGAACAGGGCGTAGTTCTGGAAGACGGTGTTCACGTGCCGGGCGTCCGGCGCTTGGCCTACCACGTCCTCGCCGTCGAGCAGCACCGCTCCGCCCTCGGGGCTCTCGAAGCCCGCGATGATGCGCAGCAAGGTCGTCTTGCCGCAGCCGGATGGACCCAAGAGCGAGAAGAACTCGCCCTTCCTGATGTCGATGCTGACATCGTCCAGCGCCTTGAATTCGCCGAACGACTTGCGTACGTGCTCGATGACTACGTCGCTCCCTTTCACCGTCTTTTGCTTTACCCCTCCGCGTTCCATGATGCCGCCTGAGTGGCGGCCGTTTCCGGAGACCGATACCGGCCCGGGGCGGAATACGATCCGCCTGAATCGATCATAGACGAGCGCACAATGCGGCATTCGGGGCCGGCGTGTCAATCGGTTGGCGACCATGTATACCCGCTATATGCCTCCATTATTCACGGTTTGTCGCGGTGAAGCTCATTTTATACATATTTCATGCACGCGGCATCCAGCCCCTGGCCGCCCCGAACGATCGCCCGGCCCTTGCGCAAGCCGGCCGGCCTCGCCACAATGCCGGCATGGAAACGATGACGAGAACCGCTACCCCCGAAGGCGCCTTCAAGCGTCTCTACGATATATTCACGCGCCTACGCGCCCCTGATGGGTGCCCCTGGGACCGGGAACAGACTCCCGAGAGCATCCGGGGCAACCTCATCGAGGAAGCCTACGAGTGCGTCGAAGCCATCAACGACGGAGAGCCGGACCACGTCAAGGAGGAACTCGGCGACGTGATGCTCGTCGCGACGATGATGGCGGTAATCCACGAGGAGCGGGGCGACTTTACCGTCGCCGAGGCCCTCGAAAACGTTTCGGACAAGCTGGTCCGCCGCCACCCGCACGTGTTCGCCGACGCCGAGGCCGAGACCCCGGACGCCGTGCTCAGGCAGTGGAACGACATCAAAGAGAACGTCGAGGGACGCCGGAAGAAGGACTCGGTCCTCGACTCGGTGTCCAAGGCCCTGCCCCCGCTTGAGCGGGCCTACAAGCTGCAGAAGGCGGCAGCCAAGGTCGGCTTCGACTGGCCGGACCCGACGGGCCCCTGGGACAAGCTCGAGGAGGAGCTGCGCGAGTCGCGCGAGGCCTGCGCCGCGATCGAGGCCAAGGCCGCTTCCGGCGGAGACGACTCCCTTGAGCGGGCCGCGCTCGAGGACGAGCTCGGCGACCTGTTCTTCTCGCTGGTCAACGTCGCGCGCAAGCACCGCGTCGACCCCGCGATAGCGATGCACCGGGCCCTGGAGAAATTCTCGAGACGTTTCCGCCACGTGGAGAAGGCGATGGCGGCGGCCGGCGAGACGATGGAGCCGGGCAAGTTGGCGCTCATGGACCGCTACTGGGATGAGGCGAAGCGGGCCTGATAGCGGCTACATCACGCGACGGCGGTGATAGCGCCTGAGCATGACGCTCCAGGCGGCGATCGCGCCGGCGGCCTCGGCCAGGCGTCCCTGGTCGCCCGCCGTCGAGCTGAGCACGACGTAGCGCGCCATGTCCGGGCTGCCGCACTGCTCGTCGTACGAGTCGAGGTACTGGTACCATTCCTCCGACAGCGCGTCGGCCGAGCCGCCCTCGGGCAGGAGATCCTCGCCGCGGACGACGATGAGGCCGATTCGTCCGGATAGCGGCCTAAACTCCTCCATCGCCTCGTCGAAGCCGCCGCGGGACGCGGGCTCCCAGGCCAGCTTGACGAAGGGATGGTCGGTTCCGGCCAGGACCCTCGTCGCCTCGTCGTACGAGGCGAGTACCGATCGCCTCGATATACCGAAGCATAGGGTAATCCCGTGCTTACCCGCCTCGTCGCCCAGGTACCTCGACTCGTCAAGGAAGGCGCGCGCGGCGAGCCCGCGGCCGTAGCCGCGGGGACCCGACCAGAGGCGCAGCATGGGGGCGTTGAAATCGCGGGCGACGCCAAGTGCGGAGCGGAAGGCCGAGCGATCATGGGCGACGGCGCGGTACAGGGTGGCGTACGATACCGTACAGAGGCCGGCCCGCAACGTGGCCATCATCGCGGCGCGCACCGACGACGGGTCGCGCGGGTCGAAGAAGCCGTCGTCGGACCATTCGACGCCCCGTACGCCCGCCATGGAGGCCGTCTCGAGTACGGTGGCTATATCGGCCCCGATCATCGCCGAGGAAGAGAGCGCCGCATGGATCATCCTAAGTCCGGATTCTACCTGAAGCCATGGCTGATGGCAACCTTGCGCCGCCAGAATCGGTCTTGCGGGCCCGATCGACCCGGTATATGGTACCGTATACGGTCGGCCGAGCCGGCCGTCTGGCGGGAGGTCTTCCATTGATACAGCTCGACGCCGTCGACGACGGGTTCGTCATAAGCCTGAACGGCCGCCGCGCCCTGCTCCACTCGGCCCGGGTGCCCCTACTCGAACTCGGCACGGCGGAGACCTCGGCCAGGCAACGCGGCGGCGCCTATAAGCTCGGCGAGCGCCGCCTATCCGTCGTCAAGGCCAAGGCATGGAAGCTCGCCACCGCCCGCGACGACTTCATAGACGTCGAATTCGATGGCCTCGCGCGTATGGCCATCCGTGAGGCCGGGGGCGCGCTCAGGATAAGCCTCTCCCGTTACGACCGCGCCTTTAACCGCTTCATGATGCGCCTCCCGGCGACGCCGGGCGAGAGCGTCTTCGGCTGCGGAGAGCGATCCTCGCGGCTGGACCTCAAAGGCTCGATCGCACCGCTATGGTCCCAGGAACGCGGCGTGGCCAAGGGACGAGGCCTCGCGCCGCTCCTGTCGAAGGCCCGGGCCGGCGGCGCCTGGCACGCCACGAGCCTCGGCCAGCCGTCCTTCGTCACCAGCGAGCGCTCCTATGTCCACGTCGGCACGAACGCCCGCTGCGTCTTCGATTTCAGGCGGCCGAGGCTCACCGCGCTACGTTGCTGGGCAATCCCCGACGAGCTGGTCATAGGCTTCGCCGACGATATGCCGGCCGCCGTCGGCGCCCTATCGGCGATCACGGGCCGCCAGCCAGCGCTCCCGCCGTGGACCTGGGACGGCGTCTGGCTCGGAGTCGAGGGCGGGATGGCCGAGTTGCGGCGAAAGCTCGATGCGACGCGACGCGCCGGTATTCCGGTCGGCGCCGTCTGGGTCCGAGACTGGAGCGGCCGGGTCCGCGCCGGCTCCAGCTCGCGGCCCCGCTGGGACTGGCGCTACGATCGCGAGCTGTATCCCGACCTGCCGGCCGAGATAGCCGCACTGGCCAGCGACGGGATCCGTTTCATCGGGTACGCGAACCCATACCTGGACGTCGACGGCGAGCTGTACGCCGAGGCGTCCAGGAAAGGCTTCTGCGTCAAGCGCGACGACGGCTCGGACTACCAGCTCGCCGCCCAGGCTCGCCCGGCCGCGATGGTCGACCTATTCAACCCGGGGGCCTTCTCGTGGATCAAGTCGGTACTGATCCGGGAGCTGCTCGGCATCGGCATGGCCGGTTGGATGGCCGACGCGGGCGAGCATCTGCCGGTGGACGCGGCGCTCCACGGCGACCGCGACCCCCTGCTCGCCCATAACGAATACCCGGCCCTCTGGGCCAGAGCCTGCGCCGAGGCGATAGTCGAGGCGGGCAAGGGGGCAGAGGCCACCTTCTTCTGCCGCTCAGGATGGGCCGGATCATCGCGCCACGCCGGCGCCTTCTGGGCCGGCGACCGGACCGCCGGCTGGAGCCGCCGCGGCGGCCTGCCGAGCGTCGTGCCGGCGTCGCTATCGCTCGGCTTCTCCGGTGCCGGCATCTGGCACTCCGACATAGGCGGCGACGCGACGACGGCCTGGGCGAGGCGCTCGGACGAATGCCTCATGCGATGGGCGGAGACGGCCGCGTTCACGCCGATCATGCGGACGCACGAGGGCGACCGACCCGAAACGAACGCCCAGCCTTGGTCGAACCCCGCCACGCTCGCCCATTTCGCGCGCCTTTCCTCGGTCTGGTCCGCGCTGGCCCCCTACCACGCGGAGACGCTGGCCGAATACGCCTCGTCGGGCTTGCCGCCCATCCGCCACAGCTGGCTGCACTACGAGGATCAGCCGGAGCTGCGCGTCCTGGCCAACCAGTACCTCTACGGCCGCGACCTGCTCGTCGCGCCGGTACTGGAACCGGGCGCCGAGTTATCCAAGGCCGTCTTGCCGTCCGACCATTGGGTGCATCTCTGGACGTCCAGGGAATTCATGGGCGGCGAGGTGACGATAGAGGCGCCGCTCGGCTATCCGCCGGTGTTCTACCGGGCGGCGTCGCCCTGGGCCAGTCTATTCGAGAGCCTGCGAAGAACCGCGCGGAAACTGTAGCTAGGGTTCCAGCCGCTCGACCAGGACGATGGCCTGGGCCTCGATAGCCTCGGAGCGGCCGACGTCGCCGAGCCCCTCGCGGGTCTTGGCCTTGACCGACACGGCCCCGACCGACAGGCCGAGCGCGTCGGCCACGGAGGCACGTATATCGTCGGCCAGGGGAGCGAGCCGCGGCCGCTCGAGCACCACCGTCGCGTCGACGTTGACGACGCGCCAGCCGGAGCCGGCGAGGATCTCGGCCGCCCTCTCCACGAACAGGCGGGAGGGCGCGTCCTTCCAGCGAGGGTCCGACGGTGGGAAATGCCGGCCGATGTCGCCGGCGGCTACGGCGCCGAGCATCGCGTCGACGATGGCGTGGAACAGCGCGTCGCCGTCGGAGTGCCCGAGCTCGCCTAGCTCCGACGGAACCTCGACGCCGCCGAGCATCAGCGGCCTGCCCGAGCCGAGCCGGTGCAGGTCCCAGCCCTGCCCCACCCGCAGGCTCACCGGAGGTCCTCCGGGAAGGTGATCTTCACGTTCGCTCGATCGCCATCGACGACCGAGACGGAGCCGCCGGCCATGGCCCAGATCTCCGCGTCGTCGGTGGCCGCCCGCGAGGAGGCCCCGACCGACAGGTAGGCGCCCAGGAGGCCGCGGTAGAGGAAGCCTTGCGGCGTCTGGACGGCACGGAGGGCCGCACGCTCGAGGTGTTCGGCGATCGTGCCGTCGGCGGCCACGCGCTTGATGGTATCGGTCACCGGCACCCCCGGAGCGCAGGCGCCCGAGCGCGCCGCTCCGGCGAGCACGCGGCGAACGAGCTCGGCGCTCGCCCATGGCCTCGCGGCGTCGTGGATCAGCACGTACTCCGGATCGGCGCCGCGCAGGGCCAGAAGCCCGGCGCGCACGCTATCGGCGCGTTCAGCGCCGCCTTCGACGAACAGCAGCCGCGGCCCGGCGCGCGTGATCAGCGCCGGCCCCAGGGCCGCCCTCGCCTCGGCCTCCCCGCCCGGGGGTACCACGACGGCCGCGGCGGCGCAGTCGGGCATCTCGATGAATAACCGTACGGAGTGGGCCAGCACCGGGAGACCGTCGAGGAGCTCGTACTCCTTCTTGGCGCCGCCGAAGCGGACGCTCCTCCCGGCGGCCGCGATGACCGCCGCGAACCGCACGCTAACCTTCGAGCTTGGCGCGGATCATCTCCGCGACGTCGTCTTTCGGCTTGCCGAGCGAGAACGAGACCTCATCCTGCAGGAGGTTGAGGGCGCTATCGTAGAGCTTGCGCTCGAGGATGGGTAGCTCCTTTATCTTGGAGCGATGGAAGAGCGAACGCACCACGCTGGCGATGTCCATCACGGAGCCCTTCTTGAGCAGGTCCAGGTTCATCTGGTACCGGAGCTTCCAGTCGGACGGTATGGGCGCATACTCCTCGGCGATGAACTCGAGCGCTCGCTCCGCCTCGGCGGTCGGCACGATGGGACGGATGCCCAAGTCGCGCGCTTTGTCCACCGGTACCATGACGGTCATGTCGGAGAACTCGAGATAGATGATATAGTAGAGGACGCTCGTTTCCTTGAAGCGCTTTTCCTGGATCTCCACGATCCTGCCGACGCCCTGGCTAGGATAGACGATACGCTGATCTACGCCGAATTCAGTCGTTTTGGACACACTCATACAGACTCCGATTCTACTCCTC
>ENA-UOWO01001941-UOWO01001941.1-activated-sludge-metagenome-genome-assembly--contig:-NODE-1941-length-26492-cov-12.395809_pt1 | contig 26492 bp, 19 predicted proteins | sample MGYA00238148_ERZ761564 | MGnify/ENA primary metagenome ERZ761564 (study PRJEB28885, sample SAMN05720194) | activated sludge metagenome | isolation source: Anaerobic digester | place: USA...
CGTTGTGGCTGGCGCTGGAGGAGATGGATCTGATGTGGATACCGGAGAAGAAGACCTGGCGGCTAAACGAGAAGCATTACGGGATGTTGCAGGGGCTGAATAAGATCGATATGGCCGAAAAATACGGCAGCGAACAGATTCAGCTCTGGCGCCGCAGCTTCGATGTATTGCCTCCTCCTATTCCGGAAGATGATGAAAAGAACGCAAAATTTGATCCGCGATATGCTGCATTAAAAGATGAGGATATCCCCCGGACCGAATCGCTGAAAGAGGTTATCGCCCGTATTATGCCCCTCTGGCAGGAGGATATTTCGAAAACGCTCCTGGCTGAGAAGGAGGTCTTGATTGCGGCTCACGGCAACAGCCTTCGGGCAATTGTAAAGTATCTCAAAAAGATGAGCAATGAAGAGATCCTGGAATTCAACATCCCTACGGGTATTCCGTATGTTTTTGAGTTTGATGATGATCTCAACCTATTGAATGATTATTTCGTCGGTGATCCTGAGGTGATCCGCCAGTTGATGGAAAAGGTCGCCAACCAGACGAAGAAGAAATGAAAGGTAATGGCTAAGCACTGGGTAATTCCGGATATACATGGTAACCGTAAAACGTTACAGGCACTTATAGAAGACCAGATCAAACCTACCCGTTACGATACGCTGTATTTCCTGGGCGATTACATCGACAGGGGCAACGACAGCAAAGGGGTGATCGATTACATTATCCGGCTTCAGGAAGACGATTACACGATCCGCACGCTGAGGGGCAATCATGAAGATTACCTGATCCGAACCTTTGATAATGAAACTGTCAGGAAGAACCTGCTGGGCATTTCATTCCGGAACCAGCTAAAAAAGGAGTGGTACAAATATGGCGGCAAGGAGACGCTGAAAAGTTTCGGCGTTTCCGACGTTCATGAAATTCCGGAAAAATATATCGAATGGATGCGCGGGCTCGAATTTTTCATCGAGCTTAATTCTTACATCCTGGTGCATGCCGGCCTTAATTTCGGTATTGATAATCCCTTTGACGACCGCCATTCGATGCTCTGGATCAAAGAATTCACCGTTGATATGGAGAAGACCGGCAACCGGAAGATCATTCACGGGCATGTCCCGGTCAGCCTTGATTTCATCGGGGTACTCAGAACCAGCAGCACCTTTAAGTTCATCGATCTTGACAATGGCGTTTATATGACCGGGAAAGAAGGATTCGGCAACCTGGTAGCGCTGGAACTGGACTCTCTCGAGTGGAAAATCCAGCCCAACGCCGATATTCTCTGAATTATCTGATCTTCATCATTTTTCCGGTCGACCGGCTTAAACCGGCATCCACCCTGTAAAAGTAAATTCCGGGGGCGACATCTTTTCCTGTATGATCCCTGCCATTCCATTGAATCTCCGTCACACCGGTTGTAGCTTGTCCTTCAAACAGGTTAATAATGTTCCTTCCGCTAATATCAAAAATATCTACCATAACGGAACCGGGTTCGGTAAGTTTAAAACTGATGACCGTCGTTTGGTCGAACGGATTGGGGTAGCTGCCGGTGGAAATATCGCCTGCCGCTCTTTCATCCTGTCCGGTCCAAATCCCATCCACTCCGAAAAAGTCGAGGATACGGATCATAAGGTCATCTTTAGTCATATCTCCATCCACCAGGCCGCCGAATTCAAATGAAGAACCTACGGTACGATAGGTTCCTCCATCATAAGAAACCATTGTTCCATAAGAAGGAGCTTCGTTCATAAACATGACCTGTGCGGCCGGGATGGCGTCGATATGGTCCATATAGCTGTTTTCACCGTTATAACCAAAGAACATGTCTTCCACGATCGAACCGGGCTGCCCTATCAACTGCTCCAGGTCATCTGCCCCATCTTCCACACCCAGGATATTGAACATGGCGTGCAGAGGCGTGGGGGTGAACTGCGGATCGTAATACCAGGTATCGGCCCCTTCCATGTAAAGATTACCGCCATTGTCAAGGTATTCCGCAAGCAACTCCCCTTCTTCGGCTGATAACACATGATTATTATCGTAGGTACCGAGACAAACGAAGATGGAGGTATACAGATTGCGTTCTTCGGGGATCACATCCATTTTGTCGTATCCGACCTCCAGGTTGGCAAAGCACAGCTCCATATCGTCGGAAGAGTTGTTGTTGCCGTCCCAGTCGAGAAGCAGAACCGGGATCTGCCCCACATATTCAATAATATCATCTTGTCCGGTAATATTCATATCGCCGGCCAGGTCGAAAATGAACTGCGCAGCGGTTCCTGCATCGGCATCCGGGCTGATGACGACCTCAAACGACTGCATCACGGAAGCTCCGGCATCAATGTCGCCGTAAGTTACTGTTGCACCGTTAATTGTAACAAATTCATTGTCGCAGGTAAGGGTACCTTCAACATTGAAAGCGCCGGATGAGCCATCATTGACCGCGCCGATCTGAAGGAGGGCGGTTTCACCCGGGTCGAGCCTTCCGTTGCCGTTGCCCGAGGCATCGTCGATCGTATATCCGGCCATTCCCAGAACGGGAGCATGCCCTGGAAGGACGAAACTGCTGGACCATGTCTCACGGGCTGCTGTACCTGTTATCTCAAGATTAAACAGTGCGATATGCATGTCGGGCAGGGATTCAAGGGCGCTAAGCTCATATCCGCTGGTAATGGTCACCACTTCCCCGGCAGGAATAGTGCCATAATCCTCTTCAACATCAGTTAAAGTGATGAATTCATCGGTGGTTGCGATAACGGCGGATACATCTTCTGCACCGACAGTACCCAGATTGGTGAGACTGATAGTCAGGTAAACTGTTTCGCCATAATCCAGTAGCTGATTGTTATTTCCCTGGATATCGTTGATTTCTACAGATGAGATAGTGACAAAGGGGCCGTCGGGAGGAGTAACGGTCACATCCTGATAAATAGTCCCGGTATTGAATGCCGTAATGACCAGTTTTGCCGTTCCGGGGTTGAGGGCTTGTTCGATAGCTACATTGCCATCATCATCGGTCACACCCGTAAAATAAAGTCCATCCTGGCTGAGGGTGACCATGGCATTGGCAACGGGGCCCTGCGAAGTCGTAACCATCGTGGTAAAAGGAATACCGACCATGACAACCGTATTGGAAACGGTGAGCTGGAGCGGCATAGCGGTACGGGCCTGGACCGATGGATCGCCGAAATAGTTCCAGGTTTTGACCGTTTCCCAGTCGGAACCGCCACCCGATTCAACACACATCAGGGTAAGGCCATTGAACACGGCAGAGCCTAAGGTTGTCCTTTGCTCGGTGGTGCTGATCCCGTTCTGTCCGGGGTGAGCGGAATAGTCATACCCGCCGATGAGGATGTCCATAAAGTAATCCTGGCCGCGCATCGGTTCAGCCCAGGGCTGGCTGATCGACGCACCGAGGAACATGATGGCGCCGCCGCCCGATTTTCTCAGCCACGATTCGGCAAAACAGGTTCCCAGGTCAAAGTCGCCGTTGTTGCATGCCACCGATACGATGAAGGGAAGTTTGTCGCCATTGGTCAGTCCCGCAACATTCGAGGAGCTGAATCCGGTTGTCCCCCATCCGTCGCCCCATCCATGTCCGGTGTAATTGATCACGCTTGCGCCTGAATTGACAGCATTTGTAACCATTCCGGCCGTTGCGCCGGGATCGTAGATCTGAGTGAACGTATTGTAGGTGAACGGATCGAGCTTATCGTTGTAAATGACGGTTTCGTGGGCCTGGTCCGATTCCCCGTCGTCGCCAATGCCGGCGCCTTCGGAAGAAGCAATGCCGATGGCAGCGCCATACCAGTTACCCGACATATCGGGATTCTTTTCGTAGGCGATCACTTTATTCACCTGGACCGTAACATCGGCCGGTGAGTTGGCCGAGAACCTGCCCACGGCGATATCGGCAAAATCATCGGTACCAACCACAGTTCCGACCTGCGGATCCATTGGCCGGCCGCTGCTGCTGGTGGTACACTGGATATCGGCCCAGTCTCCGACCATAAGGACATACAGAATCTCATTATTGCTGTCGTATGCTGCCTGTACATTGTTATTGACGACTGTTCCCGCCGGGACTACCTCAACGGAAACGTCATAGCCTTTCTCTTTTTTCCAGTCGACATAAGGCTGAATAGCATCTTCGTCGCGCGAGGTGACAATCACGTGGATGTCGCCGTACTCTCCTATCGTCAGGTTATCCCTGTTATGATTGTAATTGATGAAAACCGACCGGTAAACGGCATCCATTTCGCGGACAATCTTTTCGGGGGCTTTGCCCAGGGGATTGATCACCGCCGAATTATTTTCCACTACCCTGATTTTCATGGTTTTGTAAACCCTGAGCACCTGCTTCACCGGATTATACTGGAAAGGATAGGCATATACGCTCGTGCCGCGGATATCTCGGAGGATGAACGGGTCGGTATGCTCTGCAAGGACAACGGGGTACCAGGTATCGGTTACCGATTTCGGATCAATTGCATAGGGAACGGAGGCGGGATCCTGGTCACGGTAAATAACGCCACGCGAGGGAACCAGCGGGTATTCCAGCAGAAATTCCTCGTATTCTCCCGGAATGATACCGATAAACACATTCTTCACCGGATCGATCATCACCGAAGCATTCAGATAGGGCAATTCTGCAAAGCCTTTCTTCTGCGTAACCACTTTCCCTTCAAATTCGATACGGGAGTAGGTTTGTCCCTGCAGTTCCACCTGCGACACCCCGTAACCACCGAGGGTGAATTCCAGCAAATGGACCCCTGCTTTGGGCTGGGAGTATTCGACCTGGTAACCGTTACCGGCAAAAAGCCAAATGGTAATGAATGATAAAAAAATGGATAGAAGCGTCCTTTTCATATGAGTAATGAGTTATTTACAAAATATATTAATTATTGATGACGAGTTTCCGGGTAAATGACTGACCTCCCGCTTCAACGGTACAGTAATAAATTCCATTCGCCAGATCCCCGGTGGAAATTGTGATCGTTGCCGATCCGTCCATTATTCGCACATTATCAAGAAGCCGGCGGATGAAGTTACCTTTCTGGTCATACAAATTTACAGTGATTTCCATCTGACTGTCAAGAGTTAAGAAAATATTTGTCATTTCTCCTGCAGGGTTTGGATTCAGAGTAAACTGCAAATGGCCGGATGGTTGGATTTCCCTGACGTTGATTACCGGGGCCGGGGCCGGGAAAATGACATTATCGATCCAGGCAGCATCAAAACCGGAAGCCACCGAATAATCCTTAAGGAAGACCCATTTGAATGTATGCAGTCCGGCAGTGACCGGATAGGCAACCCGTCCCCAGTTAACTTCGCCGTCCCAACGGTCCATCTCATTGCCGTCGATATAGAAAGCCAGCCAGTCGTAGTTGTCATTGTAAGGATCATCTTCACAGGAAACTTTACGGAAGAAAGAGATCGAATCATCGACCGCGGTTTCCATCTCAAGCATAAGTTCGGAAGTCTGCAAGTCGCTGATATCGCCTGAAACCGCCGAATAGGTCCCGTCAAAGACGTTTTCGGTTGTGGTAATCCAGGGTTGTGTCCCGCCCATTTCCCATCCGAAAGAATCAAAGTTACCGGTTTCAAAGTCTTCCATAACGAGTCCCACTTTCGGGAGAAAAACAGTCATATCGCCATAAGGATCTGAATCCAGCATGACTGTCAGGTCGATCAGGGTTCCGGTCTCAATTTCACTGGCCAGAGTAGCCGTAAAGATGGCCTGGCTCATCCCGCCGCTGCTTAAAGTATCGAAAACATAAGAAGCTGTGCCGAGTGTGATAAAAGGGCTGTTTGAGTAAAGGGAAGCATGGCTGTTCATAGCATCGCAATGGCCGGTATTGTGGCAGTCGACAATGATGATGATGGTTTCTCCCTGATCGAGCCGGTAATTGCCGTTACCGCCTTCGGTATCGTCGATGAGCATCGCACCGATCTCCATAACCGGAGCAAACAATGTCAGCATAAACGACGAAGTCCACACCTCGCGTGTCTGGTCCTGTATCGTCACGTCGAACGGCACCACGTGCATGTCGGGTACGTATCCGGCCACTTCAAAAGTAAATGCAGCCATTTGCATGACCGAATCCTTTGCCGGGATAGTTCCGTAATTTTCCGTATCATCTGAAATGGTGACATATTGGTCATTGGTTGAAAGACTGGCGGTAGTACCGGTAGCATTATCATTTCCCCAGTTTTTCAGCTCGATGTCAAGGGTAATCTCTTCTCCGAACTCTATCATTCCATTATCATTCTCATCATTTGGAACATGCTGGTTAAGAGAAACATACGGGCCTTCCGGATTGGCAATCAAAACTGTCCCAGTAAAAGGCTGGTAATTCTGTGCGGTCACCACCACATCGGCATTGCCCGGTTGAGGCAAAGTTGTAAGGATAACCGTTGCCACGCCGTTGGAATCGGCTAAAGAGGCTCCCAGCAATTCGCCATTCATCGATAAGCCGACATAGGCATATGGCACTGTATTCACGATAAAACTCATATTTCCGAGGGGAAGGAGCGGATCGAAAGAGGCCGTCAGAACCGGTGGTTCGCCGAGGTAAACGGTAAGCGACGGATCGCCCATGAGGCAATAGGCTTCCCAGTAATATTCGGCCATACCCGGCGAACCCAGGGTAACTGCGAGGTTTCCGGCATAGATCACCTGGTCCATGGTGGTGTACCATTCGCTGAAGGGCTCTCCATGGGTATGGAACATGCGGTCGTAATCGCCCAGGGTCGTCTCTTCATAGGAAGGCGGATCGCCCGAAATCGTTCCGACACCGACACCGAAATAATAGTCTTCATCCCAGTAAGTACTGTTGGATGCGCCTATGTATCCGACAGCGCCTTTGTCGGCAGCCCTGACGATGGCTTCGGCAAAACTGTTGCTCACTTCATACTCGCTGGTGGAGCAGCAATTACCGATCAGCAGGCCAAATTTTCCGTTATTCTGCAGCGAGGGGATATCGCCGACGGTAAAGCTCGGATCGGCCCAGCCATCGGGAGAACCGTGGGCTGTATAGTTGGCAAAGCTCACGCCGTCGCTGATATTCTGCCGGATGTTGTCCGCATTGCCGCCCGATTCGGGATAGAGGTAAGTATGCGAAAAAAGGCCGTGCGCTGCATTGAAATAATTGATCGTGCCGTAATTGATCTGGCCGTTGCCGTGGGTTGGCCCGAAAGTGCCATCCATCCCGGCGATCATCACAACGGTATCCTGGTAGGATGTCACAGGCATCGTATATTGCTCAACCATAAGTGTTTTATCGATCTGGGGCTGAAGCTGGGCAGCGTTCTGGGCTGAAAAACGGCCGTAGAACATCTCGGGGAAATAATCTCCGGTATATTCGCAGTAATAGAGATCAGTCTCATGGCTGGCTGCCTGTCCGTAGAACACCGGAATCTGGGCTACATCACCAACAAACAGGACAAAGGAAGGGGCCGGATCCTCGGGAGTGGCGCTTTCATAAAGGTTCTGCAGAAAAGCTTTGATCTGGGATGTCGTGCCTCCGACATTCGGATCGCTGGTATAAGCTTCGATCACCTGGAATCCTTTTTTGGTCTTCCATTCTATAAAAGGCTGCAGCTGGTCTTCAAACATCGGGTCGCTGACGATGACATACTTTACCGGGTACTGCGTCAGGTTCTCCCTTTCGGAAACTTTCGGTGAAGTATAATTGATGAGTGATCCGAAAACGGGGGCAAAATATTGGTTTCCGTAAGTCAGCTTGTTTCTTTCTGAAGCAGCAGGATCAGCATTTTCAAAAATGACATCAAACTCCAGTTTTTCGTAAATCCTGACGATCCCTTCTCCGGGATTGTATTCGAAGGGGCTGATATCCAGGCGACCGATCCTGACCCCTCTCATGGTTCCAAGTTCTTCCACCGAAACGATTTCCGATTGAATGAAAGCATGGATTTTGTAAACATCCCTTTCATACATAAACGCCGGAATCTTACCCGATTTGGCGACCGGGGGCTGGCTGGGCATCAGGGCATAGGAAATGTCCAGGTCTCTCAACCGGTATTCGTTCACTTCCCAGCTGACCAGATTGATTTTCACAACAGCGCCTGCCGGTATTTCGATCAGCTCGCTTTTTACGGGCATTTCCGGCTGTCCGTATGCACGCGACCTCGACCATGCCGGGACCTGGATACGGGTGAAGATCCCTTTATCGGTCTTGACTTCCATCGTTTTAAACTCCGATAAAGTCACCTCCATTCTGAAACCATCGCTGGTTTTTTGGGTAATCCGGATATCGTTTTCATCGTTGTTCAGCTTGATGGAATTGGCACTGGCTGAAATAGTTAACGAAAAAAGGAATACAGTAATAATCCTTGAGATTTGGATAAAAATTTTCATAAACATTTGATTAATTACTCATTATGGTTAAGCGTCGAAAGGGAAAAAGTCATTATTAATAAAACAAAAGTAGATTTTTTCAGGTAATGATCTTATGATTTCATTGAAATATGATGAATATCGTATTAAGGATGTCTCAAAAGTCTATATATTCACTTTTTTAGGTAGTCCGACGACTAAAGCCGTCGGTTCCAACCCTTATAAAACATTCGGAACCGATGGGTTTACCCGTCGGAAGAAAATGCCGGCTATCATTCCCTAGCGACTAAAGAACACCCCCATCCGCTGGGCCAGATACTTGCGTGAGATCTGCCGCACCGGGTACCAGGTGGTGGCGGCGCCGATCAGGATGACGGTAAGGAGAACGTAGAAAAAATCGAGCAGTTGGACTTTCACAGGGTAGGCGTCGACGATATAATTGCCTTCACCGCCGCCCAGTTTCAGCAGGCCGAATTCCTGCTGGAGCAAGGCCAGCAATCCGCCCAGGCAGAGGCCGAGGAGTCCTCCTGCCAGGGATATCATCATCCCTTCGGTGAAGAAGATTCTACGGATCAGCGATTTGGTGGCCCCGAGGCTCCAGAGCACCGCGATATCTTTTTTCTTATCGACGATCAGCATCGACAGCGAGCCGATCATGTTAAAAGCCGCGATGACAAGGATCAGGGCCAGGATGAAGAAGACAGCCCACTTTTCCGACTTCATGACTTTATAGAGAGTCGCCTGTTGCTGGAACCGGTCTTTGATCAAAAAGCCGGGTCCGGTAATTTCCGCCACTTGCTTTTCGATGCTGCCGGTTGCTCCCGGGTCGGAGATGCCCAGCTCGAGGGCGGTCACTTCCCGGTCGTATTCGAGCAGTTCGCGGGCCAGTTCGATAGGGGCAATCACGTACGACATGTCGAATTCCTGCTGAACGGAGAAGACGCCGGCTACGCGCACCGGCCGGCTGTTGAACGACTGGTCGGGCAAGCCTGAGAGCGTTTTGGCGGTCCGTTTTGGCAGGTAGAGCATAACAGGGACGGCAAATTCCTCCGGGTAAATGCCCAGGTAGTAGGCCACGCCGGCTCCAATCACCGATGCGGGGCGCTGCGGGCTGCCCAGGGTGTACTTTCCGTTGAGCATGAAGCTGTCGAGCGGCGTCATCTCCGTAAATTCATCGCTGACCCCTTTGAGCTTCACAATGCACTGGCTGTCGCCGAAACGGGCGAGGGCTGTTTCTTCGACGGTTTCAACCACATAGGCAACGCCCGGAATGCTTTTGATCCGGCTCAACTGTTCTTCGGTCAGCGTGAACACTTTACCTTCATCCGCTGTCACTTTCAGGTCGGGATTAACGCTGTTGAACAGCCCCATGACCAGTCCTTCGAACCCGTTGAATACCGACAAAACGATGATCAGTGCGCCCGTTCCCACCATCACCCCGATGACCGAAATGATCGAGATGATGTTGATGATGTTGTGCGATTTTTTCGCGATAAGGTATCGTTTTGCTATGTAGAGGGGAAAGAGCATGGTGCAAATTTAGGCATTTTATAAGACGAAACAGCGCCGCAGCTTTCAGTTACAAACCCATTAGTTTGCAACCGATAGGTTACATATAAATGTTGTATCTTTGCTTCTCCACCATTTCAATCAAATTTATATGGAAAGTCCGTTCGTATTTGGAAGAAAAGCCACTGGTAATAACTTCACTGACAGGGAAAAAGAAACCGGGAGATTAATCTCAAATTTTAATAACCGTGTAAACACGATATTGATCTCACCCAGACGATGGGGAAAATCTTCGTTGGTGAGGAGGGCCGGCGAACTGGCCGGGAATGAATCATTGAAAGTCATTTATTTTGATTCTTTCAGTTTGCGCGATCCCAATGAATTTTATAAGGTTCTGGTCACAGAAACTATCAAAGGAACATCTAATTCTATTGAAACATGGATAGATCATATTAAGAGATTTTTTAACCGGGTAACCCCAAAGGTATCTTTTGGCCCTGATCCGTTAAGCACTTTTGAACTTTCATTTGAACTGGAAGCAGTTGAAAGAAATTACCAGGAATTACTTGATCTGCCTGAAAAAATTGCAACAGATAAAGGCCTGAAGCTGGTTATTTGCATCGATGAATTTCAAAATACGGCTATCTTCAACGAATCGTCCCTTTTTCATAAGCGTCTTCGGGCTGCATGGCAAAACCATCAAAACGTAACGTACTGTATTTATGGAAGTAAGCAACACATGATGACAACTTTATTTGAAAAACAATCCATGCCGTTTTATAAATTTGGGGAGATCATACATCTTGAGAAAATAGCCGTATCAGATTGGGTTTCTTACATAACAGACCGTTTCCGTGATACAGGAAAAATGATTCCTGTTCCTCTGGCAGAGAAGATTGCACTGACGGTAAAATGTCATTCATACTATGTCCAGCAGCTTTCACATCTTATCTGGCTGCGAACAGAAAAAATACCAGACGAAGTGATCTTTTTTTCAGCGGTTGATGATCTCCTCTCGCAGAATGCGATGCTCTACCAGCGTGAAACCGAACTTTTAAGCGATACGCAGATAAACTTTCTAAAAGCGCTGGCATCCGGTGTAAGTACCGGTTTTAACTCAGCAGAAATATTAAATAAATTCCGGTTGGGGAGTTCCGCAAATGCAAGTAAAGTTAAGAAAACACTGGTCGACAGGGAATTAATTAACATTCACAACCAGAACGCCGAGTTTCTGGATCCGGCATATGAATTATGGTTTATTCGTGAAATTCGATAAGATCAAACAAATTATCTAACATTCAGCACACACCTTACCCCGTTCTTATCCATTTCCGCCACGCAGATGTTGCAGTGGGTGCATCCGGAGGTGTGACCGGGATCCTTTGCTGCGTTCAGGATAAAGTCCGGGTCGTGGATCAGGGCGCGTCCGATGGCCACCATATCGAAACCTTCGGAGAAAACCTGTTCAATGCCTTTTGATGAGACGACGCCACCGAGGTAGGCCAGCGGCATCTTAACGGCTTTGCGTATCTGCCGGGCGAGGGGGAGGAAGAAGTTCTCGGAGAACTCATATTTCCTGATGATAAAACGTCCGAAAACGGCAAAGGCTCCTTTATGCTGCCATTGTTTCTCTGCCCTGATCATCTCTTTCAGCGGAACATCGCCGCGCATGAGGTAGAACGGAGTGTGGCTGGTAAATCCGCCGCTGAGCACCAGGAGGCTGACGCCGGCCTGTTCGAGTTGTTTGGCCAGCTCGATCGAGTCGTGGATGGTAAATCCATTTTTCATTCCGTCGTCGAGGTTAATTTTGCAGATCAAAGGGACGCCATCCCTCGGGACCTCGTCCCTTGGGACGCCATCCCTTGGGCTTTCGTCCCTTAGGATAGCCTCCACCACCTCCAGCGGAAACCGCATCCGGTTCTCCAGGCTCCCGCCGTACCGGTCTTTGCGCTTGTTGGTGCGGGGGCTGAGGAACTGGTTGAGAAGATAACCGTGTCCCATGTGCAGCTCGATGGCGTCGAAGCCCGCATCTAACGCAAGGCGCGCTGAGCGGGCAAAGTCAGCAGTCAACAGTCGGCAGTCGGCCGTTGTCATTTCCCTGGAGCAGAATATTCCGCTCAGGAGGCCGTAGTTGTTGATGATACGGCTGGGGGCGACAGGGCGCTTATTGCTGACCAGCCGGTTGTTGGTGAAGAAACCGCAATGTGTTAGCTGGATACTGGCCGCGCCACCTTCAGCATGGACCGCATCGGTCAGCCGTTTCAATCCCGGAACCACCTCCGGCCGCATGTACATCTGGTGTTCCATCGTCCGCCCGTCGGCATTGACAGCGCCGTAAGCCACCGTGGTAAGACCGACGCCCCCTTTCGCAAGCCTGGCATGGTGATCGATGAGCGACTGCGCCGGCAAACCGTTTTCCCACATCCCTTCGTTGGTCGCCGTTTTGATGAACCGGTTGCGGATGGTGAGGTTGCCCAGGGTGATGGGTGTAAATGCTTTCTCCATGGTGAAAGAATTTCGGGCGAAGGTAGAAATTCCTTCTTATATGATCTGGAAATTTCCACTGACATTTCTTTGGTATTTTTCATTTTACATTTTTCATCTCGGCAGGAAAATGAAAGGATGCACTTCTGATAAAATTTCATTTCTGTTGAAAATTATTCGAAGATTTGCTTGACATATCTATTTTATTTAATTATCTTTAACAGCCATTTTGTTTTAACCATTAATTCCTGATGCCCTTTGAATTCCATAATTCATCTAATATGCATTGCTGTAGAGAGAGAGAGAGAGAGAGAGTATTAACCTCATTCTCATCATTAAACATCTTTTTCCTCCTTAGGTTAGGTTTTTTCATTTTTGCCTGACTTCAGTTAATCCAATATTAATATTAAAATTTTAACAAAATGAAAAGCACTTATTTATTACTATCTCTATTTGCCTTGTCAGTATTTGTTATTTTTAGTTGCAAAAAAATCCTTGAACCGGAAAAACAGCCTGTTATGACCAACCCGACAAGTGCAACAGAACAAAAAATCCGGGACTTCCTTGAAGGGACAAATCAAATGAAAGGCGAACAAACCTATACCATTGAAGAAGCGATCTGGTACTGTGAAGCTTCATTGAACTTTACCTATGCCATATACGATTCCACATTTAATTTTCTTTCGCACGAGACCTGCCGGTTGAGTATTGACCTGAACGAAAACAGCACGGTGAATGAAAATGAACTGATGGATGCTTACGAAAAACTGGTTGACAGCCTTGAATCCCATTACGATGGCATATTGACAACCCCCAAGCATGTCATGATCTGCGATGTGAAATACGATGGCGTGACCTCAGGACAACTCGATATTTCGATGATCTCGGTTATTGCATTCGGGACCTCTCCAAGTCCTTACGGATCGTTCGGGCCAACCGATTATTGGTGGTCGGGGGATGAGGACGGTAAATGCAACGGTTATTCTGGAATCGGAGATGCCACCACTGCGCTGGAAAATAAAATGAACAATACACTGGTTGCTCCGGCAGAAAATGTCAGGATATATTATACTGACATTGAGTCTGTCGAATATGTCAATCCGGAAGATTATCCATATGAATACGGACCGAGAGGACTTCGCGGCTACGCTTTCGCAGACGATGATCCCGAGGCAGGAGTTCAATGCCTTCCTCCCGGCGAACTGAATTTCTATATCTCAAACAACGGAATCCCTTACATTATTGACGACAATGACACCTTCGAGGATCTGGAATTTTGTGAAATAGATGTAATTTGGGATTACCTAAATGACCCAAATGATTATTATGAAGAACATTTTTATACTTTAATGTACGGTGAGCGGCATGAAACGAATATTTCAGCTACCGATCTGTAATTGATAATTTTAGAATCATCCTGCAATAAACTCAAGTATCAACTGGCAGTGTTACTTTTTACCTGATTCCTTGATCTTTATTGCAGGATTCATAATGAATATTTATATAAATCCCTGGATATGATAAGATTAGTGTTTTTATCAATACTTCTATTCTTTATTGGCCCATTGTATACTTTGTGTCAATCAACCTTTACATACACAATCAGTACACCTTATGATGAAAGAGTATTTAATTGCGCAGAAGCGGAAAATGGTAATTTATTTTTTGTAGGAATTAGATACTATCCAGATACCATTTCTGACGCTGCTTACTTTCTGGCGCTAGATCAAGATGGAAATTTATTGTTTGAGCAGGAGTTTTTTACTGAAGATACTTCTTTATATCTAAATGATATTAGTGTGATTGGCGACTCGATCTGTTTGTTTGGAGCAAAAGGATTAACGACCTTGGGTAAGAAAAACGAGTTATGGATGCTTTTACTTGACCAGAATTATAATATAATAATGAATAAATCTATGCGCCTGGAAGATGCCTCTATCGGGGGTGTTGAAGCTATTATTAACACGAAAGGAAATTTCGTTTTTTGCTGTACAATTGCGCCCAGCGAACTTGAAAGAAACATTTTTATGTCGGAGGTATCATCAAACTTTGACAGTATAAATAGTTCGATACTTTACCTGGATGGCCGCGAGTTTGGATTTGATTTATTAGAAACAACCGATAATATTTACAAAGTGTTTGCTTATGGAAATTTTCCGGGAGCTCCAAATACCCTTGGATCCATTGTTTTATTCGATTCAATGTTCAACTACATCTCGGCGGATTCCCTGCCTTACGGGCTTCATTTCCAGCATACGGCGCAATGGTTAAATGATTCGGTGTATCTGGTTACCGGAGAGAAATTTTTAGACGGAGGTGGAAAAAGAGATATTGGCATTTGCAAAATGACGGAAGATGATCAATTTATAGCCGGCAATCATTTTGGGAAAGGGGGTGATACTATTACAAAAGCAGGGGTATCTTCTAATATGGATTTTAATGACTCAGGGAACATATACTTTGGGGGCATAACCAATGTTAATATCGCCTATGGCATTTATCAGCATGATTCGTGGCTCATCCTTGAAAATATCGATTCAAACCTCAATCAGAACTGGCAAAGATTCTACGGTGGGGATGCCGGCTATTATCTTTGGGCACTTAAGGCCACATCCGACGGCGGATGCGTGATGATGGCCACCCGCTACGATCCCGAAGTACAAGATGGCGAAACCGACGTCACCATTATCAAAGTTGATTCCAATGGATTGCTGACTTCTACCGGGAACGGTCCGACTATCCCGATTCAGCAGCTTGCCATCCACCCGAATCCCGCATCCAGAAAAATCACAATCGCATACCCTGATATCTTTAAGTTTCAACAAAAAGAAATCCTGATTTATAACATTTACGGAAACAAGATCTATCAGCATGACATCACTGCCGATATATCAAGATCATATGCCGATATCAGTAGTTATCCCAACGGATTGTATATCGTTGTACTCAGCGTTGAAGGAAAGAAGATTGCATCCGGGAAAGTGATAAAATATTGATGAAGGCCGGCAGCATTTCCTCTAAGTGCCTCTTAGTGAACTCAGTGTCTAAGTTGTTATCAAAATAAGAAGCAACCGCTTAATAACCATTAGCGACACAAACCTTCCGGTAAAAATTCAACTTATCCACCTCAAATCGGAGCAGATACACTCCGGCACCGAATCGGGCGGACAAATGGTAAGCACACCGTTTTCATAGGAAATGCAGCCCGGAGGAGGATAAACCTGGCAAAGGGCAAAACCTGAAATGACGATTAATGCGCAACAAATTAAGAATGATTTCATTGTAAAAATGTTAGCCTGGTATCTGCCTGCTAAAGATACGAATTCTCAGGTGATATTTCTGAATCATCCGGAATTCAATATAAATTTGATTGAAATATAAACCATTATGAAAAAATCTTTACTAATAATACTCTGTTCACTCTTCACCCTTCACGGTTCACTTGCTCAGAATGAGCGGATGCAATGGTTCAAAGATGCCAAACTCGGAATTTTCATCCACTGGGGGATCTATGCCGTGAATGGCATCGACGAGTCGTGGTCGTTTTACAACGAATTACTTCCCTATGAAGATTACTTGAAGCAACTTGACGGCTTTGGCGCCGAAAATTACGATCCGCAGGCCTGGGCCGGCCTGATCCGGGAAAGCGGCGCCCGCTATGCCGTTCTGACTTCGAAACACCACGACGGCGTTGCGCTGTGGGACACCGATGCCGGCGACCTGTCGGTGGTAAAGAGAACGCCGGCGGGAAAAGATCTCATCGGTCCGTTCTGCAGCGCACTGAGGGCGGAAGGGCTGAAAGTCGGGCTGTACTATTCGCTGCTCGACTGGTCGCATCCCGATTACCCGAACTTTACCCGCAACCGGAAACGCTACGAGAGGGACTCCATCCCCTCGCGCTGGGATAATTTCGACCGGTTCAACCGGGCCCAGATCACCGAGATCACAACGCGCTACAATCCCGACCTGGTGTGGTTCGACGGCGACTGGGAACAAAGCGCGGAGGTGTGGAAAGCGGCGGAGATCAGGGAGATGCTGCTCAATAACAATACCAATGTCATTATCAATAGCAGGTTGCAGGGATATGGAGATTATGCCACGCCGGAGCAGGGGATCCCGGTTTCAAGGCCGAAAGACGAATACTGGGAACTGTGCATGACCATGAACGACTCCTGGGGTTTCCAACCCAACGATACGAACTACAAGCCGGTAAACCTCATCATCCGCATCTTTGCCGACGTGATCGGCATGGGCGGCAACCTGCTGCTCGACATCGGCCCGAAAGCCGACGGCACGATACCGGAAGAGCAGGTCGCTATCCTGAAAGAACTGGGCCGTTGGACTTCGAAACACAGCGAAGCGATCTACGGCACGCTGGCGGGGCTGCCCAAGGATTGCTACTATGGCAGTTCGACATTATCTGCTGACAGCACTGTTTTGTATCTCTTTATTCCGTCAAATTCCAAATCCCAGGTATCAAATTCCAAATCCCAAGTACCAAATTCCAAACAAAATCCAAATCTCAAATCCGAAAATCCAATCGAAAATCCCCAAATCCTCAAATCACCAAATCCCCAAATCTCCCAATCGTCTTACAGCCCTGCCATCCTGCTGAAGGGAATTACAAACAAGATCAACAGCATCCGGGTCGTCGGCAACGGCACAATGCTGGAGCAGACTACCTGGCTGAAGCCGTGGTGGAGCAGCAATCCCGGGCTGATCGGGATTTCCATTCCCGCAGAGGCGATGGACCCGGATATGACAGTGATCGCGGTAGAATTCGAAGGGAAACTTAAGGTGAAGTTCTGATAATTATTTACCACATAGGCACATAGAGCACATAGGATCACATAGGATCTAATTTGTTTTCTATGTGTTCTATGTGCCTATGTGGTGAAAATAATCATTCATCTCCGACCAGATAAAGCATCAGTCTATCAATAAGATCATCCATTGAAGAAAGGTATTCATCCGCATATTTGACAATTTCTTCCTCACTCTGAATGAACCTTCCCGGCACCAGCTCCTTCTTGAAATGAAAACAGAAATCCTTTAGCGTCTGCATGTCGGCCTCCGGATGGAACTGGATGGCCAGGACATTTTTTCCGTACTGAAAGGCCTGGTTTTTTGTGGCTTCGCTGCTGGCCAGGAGCGCTGCCCTTTCGGGCAGGTCGAACGTTTCGCCATGCCAGTGCAAGGTCGTGAATGAAGCAGGAAATTGGAAATTGGAAATTTGGGGTGGCTTTATTGCCGTCACAGGGAACCAGCCGATCTCTTTGGTTTTGTTGGGATAGACCCGGGCGCCGAGGGCGCTGGCAATGAGCTGCGCACCGAGGCAGATGCCCAGGACCGGCTTACCTGAAGCGATAAATTCCCGGATAAATTGCTTTTCAGCGATGAGCCAGGGAAATTTGTCTTCATCGTTCACACTCATCGATCCGCCCATGATGACAAGGAAATCGACCGAATTTATCTCAGGGAAATATACTTTCTCAGCAAAAACGGTAAAAGTGAGATCATAGCCGGCATTCTTCAGCCAGGGCTGGATGGTTCCGGGGCCTTCGAAGGCGAGATGCTGAAAGATGTGTGCACGCATCATCATTTTTTTGACAAAACTAATATTAACAATGATAATCCTGGTGTAAACTCTATGCTAACTCTCCCTCCATGCGGGACAAGTTGTGTAACTTTGTGCCACTCCGTGGTGAGTTAAAGTTTTCACCACAGATTACACGGATTTACACAAGTTGTCCCGCAAGGCGGGAGAGTAAACACATAATATTAAAGATGAATAAGTTACTGCCGGTTTTACTGTTTGTTTTCTGCTCAGTACGAATCTTTTCACAGGAATATCCATATCAGGATCCCGAATTACCTATGGATCAGCGAATTGCTGACCTTCTTTCGCGACTGACAACCGAAGAAAAAATATCGCAGCTCCTGTACAACAGCCCGGCGGTCGGGCGGCTGGGCATCCCCGAATATAACTGGTGGAACGAGTGCCTTCACGGCGTCGGAAGGGCGGGGCGGGCAACTGTCTTTCCGCAGGCCGTCGGACTGGCGGCAACCTTTGATACGAGCCTTGTCCGGCGGATCGGAGATGCCATCTCAACCGAAGCCCGTGCAAAATACAACCTGGCGGTGCGGAAAGGCAACCGGGAACAATACATGGGCCTCTCGTTCTGGACGCCCAACATCAATATTTTCCGCGATCCGCGCTGGGGCCGCGGACAGGAGACCTATGGCGAAGACCCGTTCCTGACAGGCCGGATAGGTGCGGCGTTTGTGAGGGGATTGCAGGGCAGCGACCCGAAGTACCTCAAGGCAGCCGCCTGTGCCAAACATTTCGCCGTACACAGCGGGCCGGAAAAAACCCGCCACGAATTCAACGCTCTGCCCGACACGACCGACTTTCGCGAAACTTACCTGCCGGCCTTTAAAACGCTCGTCGATGCCGGGGTTGAAGCAGTTATGTGTGCATACAACAGGCTTTACGACGAGCCTTGCTGCGGCAGCCCGTTCCTATTGAATGATATTTTAAGAACAGATTGGGGATTTAAAGGCCATATCGTAACCGATTGCTGGGCCCTCGACGATATCTGGCTCAGGCACAAGGTGGTGCCGACGCGAGAAGAGGCGGCAGCCATGGCCGCCCGGGCCGGCGTCAACCTGAATTGCGGGTACATTTACCAGTATCTGCCGCAGGCTATCGAGAAAGGGCTGATCCGGGAATCTATCCTCGATTCTGTTCTGGCTCCGTTGCTCAGGACCCGCTTCAAGCTCGGGCTGTTCGATCCTGCGGAGCTCCTTCCCTGGTCAGATTTGGGTGAAGCGGATGTCGACAACCCTGTGCATCGCGCCCTGGCCCGGGAAGCTGCGGTGAAGTCGATGGTATTGCTGAAGAATGAAAAAAACTTACTGCCGCTCAATCGAGACTCCATCTCAAATATTTTCGTCACCGGGCCGACAGCCGCCGATATCCTGGCGCTGACAGGCAACTACAACGGCTGGTCGGGCGAAATGGTGACCTTCCTGGAAGGGATCACCCGGGCGGTCGATGCAGGGACGAAAGTGGATTACTCCCCGGGATGCCGGCTGAGCGAACCGGGCGATTACACCGGGTTCTGGGAGGCGCAGATGGCGGATGTGATCGTCGTTTGCCTGGGCAACACCCGCATGCTCGAAGGGGAAGAGGGCGACGCCATGCTCAATGCCAACGGGGGCGACCGGGCCGATATCCGCCTTCCCGAAAGCCAACGGGAATTCCTGCGGCAGCTCCGCAGCAAAACGACAGGAAAACCGCTTATTGCCGTCGTTACAGGCGGCAGCGCCATCGCCATGCGCGATGTGCTCGATTATGCCGATGCCGTCCTGTTTGCCTGGTATCCGGGGGAAGAAGGCGGTGATGCACTGGCCGATATCCTGTTTGGAAAAGTCAGTCCTGGCGGGAAACTGCCTGTTACGTTCTACAGATCCACAGACGACCTTCCACCTCTCGATGATTACACTATGAAAGGCAGGACCTACAAGTACTTTGAAGGGAATCCGCAGTTTCCGTTCGGTTTCGGAATGAGTTATACAACATTTAAATATTCGGAATTTAAGATCATGGAAGATTTTTATTCTGAAGGAAATAATATCCGGTTCAGGGTCAGGATCGAAAACACAGGAAACTACCCGGGGGATGAAGTGATGATGGTCTATGCGTCGTATTCGGGCGGAGAGAGGAAAACGAAGCACCTCGCCGGTTTTGAAAGGGTTTCCCTGGAGCCCGGTGGGAGCCGGACTGTGACGATGGAGATCGACCTCAAAAACCTTTATCACTGGGATAATCAAAAAAATTGTTATTTTGTCGAACCTGGCAGTTACCTGGTGGAAGTTACCTCCGCCTCGAAAGTTGCCGGATTCTTTGCGGTTGAAGCCCGATGACCATAACGATAGATAATATCCTCCTGATTGGATCCATCCTGCTGTTTATCAGCATACTGGCAGGAAAAACCAGTTTCAGGCTGGGCGTCCCGACATTGATCTTCTTCGTGATTGTCGGAATGCTGGCCGGCTCGGAAGGGATCGGAGGGATCAATTTCAACGATCCCAAACTAACCAAATTCATCGGGATCATTGCGTTGAATTTCATTCTTTTCGCCGGTGGATTCGATACCGACTGGAAAACGATCCGGCCTGTCTTGTCAAAAGGTATCACACTGTCGACACTGGGGGTATTCATGACGGCAACATTTTTAGGCCTGTTTGTTTACCTGGTCACCGACTTCACTTTGTTAGAAGGGCTGTTGCTGGGCGCCATCGTTTCCTCGACCGATGCGGCCGCTGTTTTCTCCATCCTCCGCTCCAAAGGGCTTGGGCTGAAAGGGAGCCTGCGGCAGACTCTTGAGCTGGAGAGCGGCAGCAACGATCCCATGGCCTATTTCCTGACGATCATGCTCACCATGCTGATTACGGAGCAGGACAAAAGCATTATCGACGTCATTCCGCTGTTTCTCATGCAGTTTGCCTTCGGTTCGCTGATCGGGCTGGGGATGGGCTATGCCGGCCAGTTCATCATCAACCGGATTCGCCTCGACTACGACGGCCTTTACCCGGTCCTGGTCATTGCCCTGATGCTCTTTACCTTTTCAGCGGCAGACTACATCAACGGAAACGGTTTCCTGGCCGTATACTTGATGGCGCTGTACCTCGGAAACCGTGACCTGATCCACAAAAAATCGCTCATCCGGGCTTTCGACGGTTTTGCATGGCTGATGCAGATCGTGCTGTTTCTCACCCTGGGATTGCTGGTTTTTCCAAGCGATCTTGTCCTGGTAACGGGTATCGGGCTGATCATCTCCCTGTTCCTGATTATTGTGGCAAGGCCGTTGAGTGTATTTATTTCACTGGCCTTTTTCAGGATGAAGATCAGGGACCGGTTTTTCATCTCCTGGGTTGGGCTCCGGGGCGCCGTGCCCATAGTGTTTGCCACCTATCCCCTGCTGGCCGGTATCAGTAAAGCCGGGATGATCTTCAATATAGTCTTTTTCATCTCGATGACTTCGGTGCTTATCCAGGGGACAACGCTGCCACGGGTAGCACGCTGGCTGCATGTTACCCTTCCGGAGAAGGTAAGGCGCCGCACCCCGCTTGACCTGGCGCTTTCAGAAGATTTCAAATCGGAGTTCATCGAAATTGATATTACAGCTCACAGTCATGCCGCCGGCAAGCAGGTGATGGCCCTGGGTTTCCCGAAGAGATCGCTCATCGTACTCATCAAACGGAACGGTAAATATCTGACACCCAACGGCTCAACCGTGATCGAAGCCGGCGACCAGCTTGTGATCCTGGCCGAAGATACCGGAGCCATTGACGAGATCAGGGAGAGGATAGAGGCATGACATTGTCCATTGTCCATTTTCCATTGTCCAGATAAAGACATGGAAAATGGAAAATGGACAATGGACAATGAAAATTGCACCTGGGATTTTCTCACTTTTTCATGTTTTTTCTGGCTGTCATAACGGTTTTATGGAAAATCGCCAGTAATTGATCAGATTCCTCAAGCACCTTTTCTACCAGATCAGGGCTTTCACTCAGTTTTATCGATCCGATGATTTGCAAGTTGATACTGGTTTCCCTTAATTCTTTCAGCACAATGCTTGTTTTGTGAATAAAATCGTTTCTTGATTCAGCACCTTGGGCTTCACCATAATTCAAAGCAACACTGGTGCCGGAACGGATCATTTGATTAGCTAAACACGTCGATGCAAAGCTTCCATCAAGAGTTTTACTGATTTCCACGATGGAGACCGCAAACTCTACCAACCTTTTCTCAATTTCTTTTCTCATAGTGTTCTTAATTATTAATCCGGTTTTTCGGGTAAAAATACCCGGTCATGGCAAAATATTTTTCTTTGTTACTCATTTTCACTTGGAAAATGGACAATGCACAATGGACAATGCACAATCTTTTATGTAATTTTGAAGAAAAATTCCGGTTATGTCAAAGAGCCACGATCAGAAAAAAGAGGCCAAGAAGGCCCCGACCAAGTCGCTGAAGGAGAAGCGGCTGGAAAAGAAGGAAAAACAGGCCAAGAAAGGCCAGATTTAAGTATAAGCGCACAATATTGCTGCAACTTATCTTCCCGGATGAAATAAGTAATACTTCCGGGATGGGTAGGTATTATAATGGTTCCGGGTTCCAGGGTCCGGGGTCCGGGATCCAGTGTATAAAATCCCTTGAACTCCGTAGGAGTTACATTATTGTAGCAAAGCCAGCGAAACCCGGAACGATTTTCCCCTCCCCCGGAAATCACAGACAGACCGAAATAACCGGCATGGGAGGGGATCAAGGGGTGGGGAAAGGGAATCCTTAGAAAATTACTTCAACGACCTTATAAGAAGTAATAAAAATGTTTTTTTGGGTATCTTTGTACGTGCTAAATCATTCATCTCATGAAAACACAATACATTACTGATGAAAAAGGGAATATTGTTTCTATTGTTATTCCTGTTGATGAATATAAAAGAATACTGGAAGAACTTGAAGAACTGGAAGATATCCATCTTTATGACAAAGTAAAATCAAGAAAGGAAAAAAGCATTCCATTTGATAGCTTTTTAAAAGTTCGGGAGAAAAAAGGAAAGTATGCCTGATTATCAAATTTTTATTTCAAGGACTGCTCAAAAACAATAAAATAACCTTCCCCAAAACGAGGCAGAAAGATTGATTGTAACCATTAAGTCACTGGCTCAAAATCCTAGACCGTCAGGTTACAGAAAGCTCAAAGAACGAGATGCTTACCGAATCAGAAAAGGAAATTACAGGATTATTTACGAGATCATTGATTCTATGCTTATTGTTGATATCATTGCAATCGGGCATCGTAAGAACATTTACAAATAAAGCAAAATTGTAAAAATCCCGATTGTTTATCCTTAGAAAATTACATCAAACCACAAGGGCAAGCTAAGGCTGCAAAAATTGTTGAAAGGGTTTCAATCCCCGCGTCCCACGCGGGACGCGACATACTCCACCTGCAACAGATTGTCATCCGTTTCAGTTTCAATCCCCGCGTCCCACGCGGGACGCGACCGTCGACTTCTTTTTCTATTGCCACCTCCCGGATCGTTTCAATCCCCGCGTCCCACGCGGGACGCGACATTAAAGGAAGTACAATTCGATTATCTTTGTAAGGTTTCAATCCCCGCGTCCCACGCGGGACGCGACTTTCTCCGGATATTCCTCGTCTTTAATCTTTGCGCTGTTTCAATCCCCGCGTCCCACGCGGGACGCGACAGGTCGATGTTTGTTCCGCTTTTTTTGTATTCTAAGTTTCAATCCCCGCGTCCCACGCGGGACGCGACATTTTCTACCCAACAATTACGCGAAGGCTATCAGGGTTTCAATCCCCGCGTCCCACGCGGGACGCGACACCAAACCCATGCATCAGTCTCAAAACGATAAACTGTTTCAATCCCCGCGTCCCACGCGGGACGCGACATAGACCTGGGGGAAATTATACTTTACATTAGGGTTTCAATCCCCGCGTCCCACGCGGGACGCGACCTATAACGGTCGGCAATATGAAAAGTGCCGTAATTGTTTCAATCCCCGCGTCCCACGCGGGACGCGACTCAATTTTGCCTACTATAAAGGCCTGTCGATGCTGTTTCAATCCCCGCGTCCCACGCGGGACGCGACGAGGAACTGATCCGGCAGGCAGTCATCAGTAACGATGTTTCAATCCCCGCGTCCCACGCGGGACGCGACTGACCGACGACCCACGTTTCCGGGCAAAATACCGGGTTTCAATCCCCGCGTCCCACGCGGGACGCGACCTGCCCTCGCTACAAAATCAAATTAAAACCAAATGGTTTCAATCCCCGCGTCCCACGCGGGACGCGACGCCGCATAGACAAGGTTCAATTATTAACTTCAGTTTCAATCCCCGCGTCCCACGCGGGACGCGACTTTGATGTATCAAAGGTAATACATTTAACATAGCGTTTCAATCCCCGCGTCCCACGCGGGACGCGACGCAGTTTGATGACAAGCTGCAAGATCGTAACGATGTTTCAATCCCCGCGTCCCACGCGGGACGCGACATAAATATCGTATATTTGTTGCCGCTTGAAATTCTGTTTCAATCCCCGCGTCCCACGCGGGACGCGACCGGCTACGGCTCCGGCGACGGCGACGGCTAAGAATGTTTCAATCCCCGCGTCCCACGCGGGACGCGACCGAGCGGTTTATTTTGCCTGACTTAATCGAAAATGTTTCAATCCCCGCGTCCCACGCGGGACGCGACATAAGCAATATGAGAAGTAGGCGTTTCATCTTTGTTTCAATCCCCGCGTCCCACGCGGGACGCGACCCTCCTTGCTGATCACCTCGTCAACTATCCGGCTTGTTTCAATCCCCGCGTCCCACGCGGGACGCGACAGTGCAATGGTCTGATCGGTGTCGACTTCGGCCTGTTTCAATCCCCGCGTCCCACGCGGGACGCGACTTTTAATGGCGCGGGGATAAACAAAAAAAAACATGTTTCAATCCCCGCGTCCCACGCGGGACGCGACACACAACAACCAACACCGGCCGGGAGTATATCGGTGTTTCAATCCCCGCGTCCCACGCGGGACGCGACAAGTGGAACCCGTCCATGTATGGGTGGTTGTTGAAAGTTTCAATCCCCGCGTCCCACGCGGGACGCGACTTAATCGTATTCATTTGATTGAGATTTTAATTAATGTTTCAATCCCCGCGTCCCACGCGGGACGCGACAAAATAAAAGCTCCGCTTCCGTATCCGCCATCAGAGTTTCAATCCCCGCGTCCCACGCGGGACGCGACTTACATGGCGTTATCATTTAAAGGGCTTCAAAGATGTTTCAATCCCCGCGTCCCACGCGGGACGCGACTAGCCTTGATCGCCTGTGTATTAGCGTTTATTTGTGTTTCAATCCCCGCGTCCCACGCGGGACGCGACAATGGCTCTCATCCTCAAACATAGTGTTATCAAACGTTTCAATCCCCGCGTCCCACGCGGGACGCGACGTTACGTTTCCGCTTGAATATGCAGTTGTTACCCTGTTTCAATCCCCGCGTCCCACGCGGGACGCGACTTGTAATTAAGCCAAAGATAGGAGCCTTTGGATTGTTTCAATCCCCGCGTCCCACGCGGGACGCGACTTCCCTCCTTATGCCGTTACTTCAGTTATTGCCAGTTTCAATCCCCGCGTCCCACGCGGGACGCGACTCATATTGTTTTCAAGTGTCGGCGTGGCCCAATTTGTTTCAATCCCCGCGTCCCACGCGGGACGCGACAGTCGCGGGCTGCCTTCAAAAAGATCAAATCATTGTTTCAATCCCCGCGTCCCACGCGGGACGCGACTCGGGATCGGTTCAAATCTATGGAGGATAAAAGATGTTTCAATCCCCGCGTCCCACGCGGGACGCGACCGAACTAAGGGTAAGAAGCAATGAGTTTGTCGCGTTTCAATCCCCGCGTCCCACGCGGGACGCGACAGGGTCGGATAGATCGGTTTTTCGAGTCTGTAAGGGTTTCAATCCCCGCGTCCCACGCGGGACGCGACTCATAGGCAAGGAAACCATCACTGTCCTGCAGGAGTTTCAATCCCCGCGTCCCACGCGGGACGCGACATTCCTGCCTGTTTTTTAAAAGTAATACATAAATCGTTTCAATCCCCGCGTCCCACGCGGGACGCGACCCATCGGTTGGTTCTGAGATAGTCGATGCATCATGTTTCAATCCCCGCGTCCCACGCGGGACGCGACATCGTAACAGTCCCGGATATAGTTCCCCAAAGTTGTTTCAATCCCCGCGTCCCACGCGGGACGCGACACTGATAAAGCCGGATAGCACTGTATTTGGGACTGTTTCAATCCCCGCGTCCCACGCGGGACGCGACCCCGGATCACTCCCATCTCCCCGGTAATTCATTAAGTTTCAATCCCCGCGTCCCACGCGGGACGCGACCTTTTCCAGTCCGGCCCGGATAATTGCGCCCCAGCGTTTCAATCCCCGCGTCCCACGCGGGACGCGACTTTCCAGTCCGGCCCGGATAATTGCGCCCCAGCGTTTCAATCCCCGCGTCCCACGCGGGACGCGACATTGATCTGTGAGTCAGTTCGC